>ERZ1740062.256-NODE-256-length-37195-cov-4.470302_pt1 | contig 37195 bp, 34 predicted proteins | sample MGYA00581741_ERZ1740062 | MGnify/ENA primary metagenome ERZ1740062 (study PRJEB43018, sample SAMN04849747) | marine metagenome | isolation source: floating plastic debris | place: Pacific Ocean | collected 2008-09-01 | study: EMG produced TPA metagenomics assembly...
ATTTCAACGAACGTGATTTGGGCGTCCGCGAGTCGACGTCCCATGTTGGTTTCGATAATTGCATCGGAATGATTACAAATTTAAGCAGCAGAATTCGGGTGCTAGCGACTCCGTGAAAGCGACTCGCCTCAACTAACAAGATTAATGGAGTTTGTAGGGATGAATAAATTTTTGCTTGGGATGCTCTGCGCGAGCTTCCTTCTCGTTGGCTGCGAGGGCGACGATGGCGCAACTGGGCCCGCAGGCGCTACTGGTGCAGCGGGAGCTACCGGCCCAGCCGGTCCCGCGGGACCGGCTTCAACCAGCGTTTCTCGTACCGATGTTGTGACCACAAATGCCAACATTGCGTACGCGTCATATTCTGACTCGTGGGTATTGGCCATCGCGCTCGAGGGTGCGATCGATGATCTGGTTGCTGATCCAACACAAGAGAATTTTGATGCCGCGAAAGCAGCGTGGCTTGCGGTGAACGAGCCTTATGGCCAAACCGAAGTCTATCGGTTCCGTGTCGGTCCGATCGATGCCTTGTTGCCTGACGGTTCCTTGGGTCAAGAAGGCGATGGCCCTGAAGGTGCTATCAACGCGTGGCCGCTTGGCGAAGCGCTGATCGACTATGTGGCAGCCGCTGTCGATGGTGATTCAGGTCCTGAAATCCCCAACTCTACAAACTCCGTGACCGGCAACATCATCTCAGACATGACCTTTACGATCGATTCTGCAAATCTTCGCGCCAACAACGAGCTTGGCGGTGACGAGCGCAACCTAACCACGGGTTTTCACGCGATTGAGTTTTTACTCTGGGGACAGGATTTGAACGCTGACCTCAGCGGTACCGGTACCCGGGACTCAAGCGGCGGACAACGTCCAGTTAGCGATTATCAGACTGGCGCGTCCTGCACTAGCGGTTTAGCCAACAGTCAGCCGAGTGTTATCTGCGAACGTCGTGGTTTGTACTTACAAACTGTTGCAGAGATTCTCGTCGAAGACCTGAAGACCCTGGTTGATGCGTGGAACCCGAACGGCACGGGAAACCACTACGCCAACTTTGTTGCTGGTGGAGACACATCGCTCGCGAAAATCCTTGAGGGTATGGGTCGATTGGGCTTTGGTGAGCTAGCTGGCGAACGTATGAACATTGCACTTTTGACCAACAGTCAGGAAGACGAGCATTCGTGCTTCTCCGACAATACGCACCGCGATATCGTCACCAACGCGATGGGTATCGAGAACTCTTACTTCGGTACTTACACGCGCATCGACGGTTCTGTCGTCGCTGGCGCCGGTGTCCATGATTTGTTGATATCTGAAGGCTTTTTTGAAACAGCGAATGCATTCCGTTCTGCACTCGAAACGACTATGATTCGAATCAGCACGATCGACGACATGGCCAAGGCAGGCATGCCGTTCGACACACAAATCCAGCTCGGTATCAACGAGCCGAATATCAGTGGATCGATTCAAGCGCTGTCGGCTCAGACAGACGTTCTTGAAACTGTCATCACTGATCTCGGCGTAACGGTCGGCGATCTTCGCCAAGACACCGAGGAAGATATCTAACGAAGGAAAGTCAATGGGAAAATTGCGCGAGATACTGGGGCGCATTATTCCGATTGCCGGTCTAGGTCTGTGTTTACAGGCCTGCGGCGGCGGAGGCTCAGGTGGAACCGAGCCAGTATCACTGGCTCCGCCGCCGTCTCCCCCGCCGCCTTCTGGTCCGACAGTACCACTGCTAACTGCGGGAGAGCGCTTCTCAGGTGCAGATGCGGGTACTTCTGTGTCGAATGACCAAGCGTTTAGTCAAGCGCCTCAAGCGATCCAGCGAGATTTTTCAGCCGACGCGAACTTCAAAGGCGGTAACGCCATATTCAGGAGTGACAATGAAGGCCAGGGGCCGCTGATGAACGCGCCAACTTGTCAGGGGTGTCATACTCGAGATGGCCGCGGACGTGTGCCGCCAGATCAAGCCACCCCGTTTGATGCGATGTTCATGCGGATCAGCCTCGGCAACGACGCCGATGATAATCCTATTCCTGATGCGCGATATGGGACCCAGTTGCATACGTTCGGTGCCATTTCCTTTGAAGGTAATGACCCGAGCGTCGGGCTATCTTCATTTGGCGGGGGCGCGACTCAGGCCATCGGCGAGGCGTTCGCATACATTGAATATGAGACGTTGTCTGGTACGTATAACGATGGCACATCGTTTGAGTTGCGACGACCGACGTACAAGATCCGCGAACTGAGCTACGGAGAGTTCTCCGCTGGCGTGCTGTTCTCACCACGAGTGGCACAGCAAATGGTAGGGCTGGGATTGCTGGGTGCGATACCGGAGAGCGCGATCTTGGCAAATGAGGATCCGAACGACACCGACGGCGATGGGATTAGTGGTCGTGCTAATCGCGTATTCGATGACACTACAGGTGCAGAGGCGCTTGGTCGATACGGCCATAAAGCGACTTCGGCGAGTGTTCTGCAGCAAAGTGCAGATGCGTATCGTGGCGATATGGGGGTGACCTCTAGTCTCGCGGTGGAGGAGCCTTGCGCCGCAGATCAAGCGAGTTGCACGCAAGCCGCGCTATTGGAGCCCAATCAATTTCCGGGCGGCGTGGATGTATCCGATCTCGAATTGGCACTCGTTGAATTCTACTCACGGTTGCTCGCCGTACCAGACAGGCGCGGGTTTGATGCAACCTCAAACACATGGGATCCGCAAATCGTTGCCGGCCGTACCCTATTTTTTGAATCAAATTGTGGCGGTTGTCACACACAGACATTCACGACTGGTATTGCGCCGGGCAGTGTACTCGGCGACATCGAGCTGAATCGCTTGGTGCCTGACGCAGAATCGATCGAGGTGTTAAGCAACCAGACGATCTTCCCCTATACAGATTTGTTGTTGCACGATATGGGTGGCAGCTGCCAGACAGTGACTCGAGAATTCGCGGACGGTCGAGCCTGTCCGACCGGAGAGAATTGTACCTTTGTGCTTCGTTGCGAAGGTCTTGCTGATGGTAGACCGGATCGATTGGCAAGCGGCACCGAATGGCGTACGCCACCGTTGTGGGGCGTCGGTCTTGCCCATGTCGTCAATCCAAATGCGACATTCTTGCATGACGGGCGTGCACGCACGCTTGAGGAAGCCGTGCTTTGGCACGGTGGCGAGGCATCTGAGAGCCGCAATGCCGTGCTTGCGATGTCCGCAGAAGAGCGCGCGGCGTTGTACGCGTTTTTGGGGTCATTGTGACTCGAGTTGCGGCGATGGTATTACTTTCCGCTGCGCTGTTGGCGGGGTCGTGCAGCAAAGCGCCGCCAATGCCGTTGCCTAAGCCCGGCGGGCTGTGGACAGTCTCATCTTCAATTTCGCCCAGTTTTGTCAAGCCGACACCCGCAATGGACCGTATGACAGAACTGACTTTCTGGACAGGATTCGCTTTGTTTCGCGATCCTTGGGTAGCCGCGCCCGCTTCCACCACTGCACGCGATGGCCTGGGACCTGTATTCAGCGCACGTTCTTGTGTTGCTTGCCATGCCAGCGGTGGGCGCGGTGACAGTCTGCGCTTTAAACCGCGTGCAGTTGGAACGGTGTACCGGTTGGTCGATGAGCCAACACTCCGCGCACGGTTCGGTACCCACCTGCAGCCTCGGGCTACGTATGACATGAATGCAGATGGCCGACGCGTCTCTGGGTTCTACTCCGGTGAGCCATACCCGAACATAGAGATTCGATCGCTGGATACGATCGCTGGTTCATTGCGACAGATTCATGCAGGGCTCGGAGATGCACCAATGTACTCCGTGTCACCAAGATTGGCCCCCGGTATTGTCGGATTGGGACTGTTGGAAGCGATACCTGAATCTCGATTGGTTGCACTGGCGGACCCGGAAGATAATGATTTCGACGGTATTTCTGGTCGCATCAACTGGATCGGGGACGGCGATCAGCGTTTGGCTGGCCGATTCGGCTGGAAAGCACCTCACCCAAGTGTTGCTGATCAAACGGCGGACGCCTTTAGAAATGACATCGGTATCACCAGTGCGCTAGCACCGGAGGAGCCTTGCTCTTCGGCGCAAACATTGTGCTCCGCGCAAAGGCGCGGTGATGGTCCGGTCGGAGAGCATGAGATCAACGAACAGTTGTTTGATTATGTGGTTCAGTTTACGTCCTCGCTCGGTGTGCCTGACGCACGGCCCGTGAATCCAGAAATTGATCGTGGACGAATGTTGTTTAACGACGCACGCTGCGCTTCTTGTCATACACCCTCTCACAAAGTCACTATCAACAAACAACAACAAGAAATCTGGCCTTATACAGATCTGTTATTGCACGATATGGGTCCCTTGCTCGCAGACGGTGTCGTTGAGGGCAGTGCCACCGGTGGCGAATGGCGGACACCACCGCTCTGGGCGCTAGGAGCCGCTAAGCAACTCAACCCGGAAACGGGTTTTCTGCACGATGGCCGCGCGTCCACAATTCATGAAGCTGTGCTTTGGCATGGCGGCGAGGCCGCCCCTGCGGCAGCCAAATTCAACAAATTTAGCAAAGCGGATCAGGATGCACTAGTTGCGTTTGTTCTCGCACTGTGAACCCAAGGGAGGGCTCTCCATGTCAACATTCACATCAAAAATTCGGGTTTCCCTCGCCGCGGCAGCATCATTGCTCGTCGTAGCGTGCGGCGGTGGTGGGGGTGATGGAAGCACCACACCGCCGCCACCGACCGGTGGTAATCCCACACCGACGGATCCGTTGGGTGCCATTGGCACGGTCGCTGAAGAGCAAGGGCGGCTGTTTGAGTCCTTGGCCTTTGGCAGTATTGTTCCCGGCTATACGCAAATGGCAACAGACTCCGAAACACTCAAGACGACCGTAACTGATTTTTGTAACGCACCTACGGCTGATCTTTCGGGATTACAAGACGCTTGGCGTTCGTCGATGATCGCCTGGCAACGTGTCAGTATCGTACGATTCGGCCCAGTTGAGGAAAACAATCGACGCTTGCGAATACAGTTCTTTCCTGATCCGAATGATGCTGTTTTGAACAATGTCACCAGTCTATTGCAGGGTAGCCAGGCAATTACGGAAACGGTAGTTGCTAACAGCCCCGTGGGTGCTCAGGGTTTGCCGGCGCTTGAGTATTTGTTTTTTGAACTCGGCGGGTTGGATAACGCCACTTCGGGTCCGCGACGGTGCGATCTTGCGGTCGCGATTACGGAAAACTACGACACGATGGCTGACGAGTTGGCAACAGCTTGGGCAGAGGGTGGTCAATTGGTCGCGGATTTCACCAGTGGTAGTGGACAGTTTATGGACTCGACTGAGGTGTTGACAGTTGTGCTTGAAAGCATGGCGCAGGATGTTGAGTTTGTTGCTGATGAGAAAGTTACTCGCCCACAGCAAACCGGTCCACTCACCACCGAGTCGTTCCGTTCCGAGCACTCTGCTGAAAACATTCAAGCGAACGTTGATACGATTCGATTATGGCTTGATCGGGGTACGGCGGATACCGACTACGGTTTCCGTGACTACATTGCTCGAGCTCACGATGGAGAAGCGATTTCCGGGCAACTAGATACCAACCTTGCAACTGCCGAAGGTGGTCTCAACGCGCTGTCCTCATCCATCGAGTCGATTTTATTGGGTACGTCGACTGGCGACATCGATACCATTCGCACCTCGCTGCAAGATCTGGCCGACGTCTTTATCGATGCGGCAGTTGCTGCTGATGTGAATCTAGGTTTTAGCAACCAGGATGGCGACTGAGCATGATGGATCGTCGCGCTGTATTGATCGGGCTGGCATTGACGCCGGCGGCTTGCATACGTCGCAAGCCGTTGTTGCGGTCGGATCTGATCAGCGCTGCGGCAGATGATGCCGAGCGACCGGTGCTACTACGTGTGTCCGGTGATGGCGAGATAGTGTTTTCGACGTCGTTGAGCGATCGCGGTCATGACGCCGTGCGATCGCCGAACAAAAGTGTTGTGACCGTCTTCGGGCGCCGCCCGCGTCGCGTGATAGATCAATATCGTTACCGTGACGGTAAGCATCTACGTTCCACAGAGACGCCCAGCAACCGGCATCTGTACGGGCATGGTCTGTACTCCCGTGATGGGCGTTGGCTATTCACGAGTGAAAACGACCTTGACTATGGACAAGGCGTGATCGTGGTGAGAGATGCCAGGACGCTTACCGTGGAACATGAATTTTCAAGTCACGGCATAGGTCCGCACGAGATGCGATGGGCTGACAATGGACAAACGCTGATCGTTGCTAATGGTGGTATTGCTACACATCCTGACTATGGTCGCGAGCCGTTAAACATCGACACAATGGAGCCCAGTCTGGTCAAAATTGATGTGAAAACGGGCGCGTTGATGGATCGTCGTGTACCTGCAATGCCTCAGAGCAGCGTTCGACACATCGATGTTTTAAACAACGGCGAAACGCTCGTCGGACTGCAGCACCAGGATAAGTCTTACGGATCCAGTCCGCTGGTGGTGAGCGCAGACTGGCGATCAACGACGGACGACGATCGACTTGCGCCACTATCAGCGAATGTAGCAGACGTCCAAGCACTTAATAACTATACAGCGAGTGTATGCTGTGATCCTGAAACTGGGGTTGCCGTGGTAACGTCGCCGCGCGGCCATCGTGTTAGCTTTTGGGACACAAGCTCGCGACGGCATTTGCGCAGTTATCGCCTATCCGATGTGGCCGGGGTTGGCTTCGATCGACGTGCTCGCGAGTTCGTGATTAGCTCGGGGCGAGGCATGCTATATCGGTTTGCGATTCCCGGCATTGAAAACGGGGAAATGCGGAAAACCAGAATAGAGTCATTTCGTTTCGATAACCACTTAACCGTTATCGATACCTAGTTAGGAAAACCCTGTGAAAAAAATGCTTGCTTGCAGTTGCCTATTGCTGCCCTTGTCCGCTGTTGCCCAACAGCCGCTCAAAGATGATCCTGAGGCGCTCAGTGATGTGCTGCCGGAGGTAACCATTATCAGTCGTGCCCAAGACCTGGCCCGTGTACCAGGGAGTGCGACCGTTATTGATGTCGACGATATCTTGAAGTTCAACCAATCCGATATTCAACGCATCATCCGCAGCGTACCGGGCGTCACTGTGCAGCTCGAAGATGGCTATGGTTTACGGCCGAATTTGAGTATTCGCGGTACGGCGTCAGAACGCAGTGCGCGGATCACCTTGCTTGAAGATGGCATCCTTATCGCACCTGCGCCATACGCAGCGCCAGCTGCTTATTATTTTCCGACTGCAGGTCGATTGTCATCTGTTGAGGTGCTAAAGGGGCCTTCCACCATCACCGAAGGGCCCTACACGATTGGTGGTGCGGTTAATTTGATCTCGACCCCTATTCCTGATCAGGCCGCTGGGTTTGTGAATCTCCAGCTCGGCCAAGATGCGACGTGGCGTTTACACGGTCACTATGGCGATAGTAACGACCGATTCGGTTGGTTGGTCGAAACACATCAATGGCAAAGCGATGGATTTCAAACGCTAGATACTGGCGGAGACACCGGGCTCGAAAAACAAGACTATATGGTGAAGTTGCGATATTCACCGGATCAGATCGGTCGCTGGCAACAGCGGTTCGATTTGAAGTTACAGTATGCGACTGAGAACTCCGATCAGTCTTATCTCGGGCTTACTGACGAGGACTTTCGGCGTGATCCTGTGCGGCGGTATGGTTTGTCGAGTCTCGATAATATCGACACGACACACAGCCAGTTTCTACTGCGTCACACACTTTCTAGCGACCGTTTTGAGCTGACGACCTCCCTCTACCACAATGAGTTTGAACGCGACTGGTTCAAGACCGAGGGTTACGACGTTACAGGATCCCCCGATGCCGAATCGTTCAATGGTGTCAGCTGGTTTCAGCTGATTCAGGCCGTCAATCGTGGCGTAGGTATCGGTACGGAAGACGTTCTAGGGTTACGTGCCATCCTAAACGGTGGCGACACGCCTGAAGGTGCGGTGCAGATTCGGTCGAATGCTCGTGAATACTATTCTACGGGAGTGGAGATCGACTCGCGTTTACAGGTTGCGACTGGCGGAATTTCGCACGGATTAGCGATTGGGCTGCGTGTTCACCGAGATCATTCGGAACGTTTGCAACGCAACAGTACGTACACGCAAAGCAATGGCGATTTGGTGTTGGCTGACTTAGGCTTGCTCGGCAATGCGGGAAATCAGGAGCAAGATGCTGACGTTATCGCATTGTACGTGCGCGACGAAATAGAGTTCGGTCGTTGGTTGATTGCACCTGGTCTGCGTTATGAACGTATTGAGCAAGAGCGAACACGTTGGGAGACGCGTGCCGGGCTGACTGCCGACCCGTCTGCTCGCAGCGATGCAAACTTGCGCGATCGCCGTGAGAACAATATCAGTGTACTGATACCGGGTATTGGTATCGCCTATGCGTTCAACGATGCTTGGTCTGCTTATGCTGGGGTACACAAGGGCTTTTCGGCACCGAGCAATGCTCCGGACGTCGATGAAGAGGAGAGCACCAACTACGAACTCGGTCTGCGGTTTGATAATGGCCTGACCCGGGCCGATATCGGCGTGTTCTTGACTGACTACGATAATCTTGTGGGCACGTGTACTGCGTCGTCTGGCGTTGATTGTGAGGTGGGTGATGCTTTCAATGGCGATGCTGCGACTGTCGCCGGTTTAGAGCTTTCCTTAGAGCACGTGATTCAGGGAAAGGGTGGTTATCGGTTTCCTATACAACTCACTTACACGGCGATAGACGCCGAGTTTGATAGTGACATCGCGAATACCGATTTTTTTGGTGCGGTTTCTAAAGGTGATCCCCTGCCGTATATTCCAGAGAGTCAAGGTCTCCTCAGTACTGGTATTGAGCATGATCGATGGGCCAGTTATATCTCGGTTAATTTCCTCGGTGACGCTTGTGCCAGAGCGAGTTGCGGTGCATTCGAGCAAATCGAGTCAAGTGTTATCGTTGACGTTTCCTTTAACTACCAATGGTCCGATGCTCTAAATCTCAGCGCAACAGTTGAGAATGTTCTTGACGATTTCGATATTGTCGGGCGAACCCCTTACGGGGCACGTCCGAATAAGGCGCGAACTGCAATGTTCGGCGCTCAACTTACATTTTAGATGTTTGCGTGATAGAGCTATCGCGCTGTTTTCTTATATAAAGAGAGTGGTGCTCCTCTTGTCACAGCGTGTAACGACTGATTTAGAAGCGCTAGAGCGAGAGAAAGAGCAGTCTCGTCCGTAAACTTCCCTGTCAAGTCAACAATGCATAAGTGGAGTTTCCAGCTTGATAACGGACTTCCGCTGGCGTCCCCCCCGTAAATGAGTAGCAAATATATCTGGAGTCGGCCAGAAGCGGTCGCTCATTTCAGTCGTTATTGTGCCGAAGAATTCCACCGGGTCCGTAAGCGGTGCGTCACGGGCATTATTTTCATGATTGACGGGATCGTTCAAGCTCCTCTCTTGTCTAAGGGAGCATATGATGAGCGCAGCGATTATCAGCGAACGCAACAGTATTGGCTTGATCATTTGCGAGCTGCTGAGGCATCGGACGATTCGATTGCCGGCTACGCACGATCGAACGATCTCAAGCCCAAAGACTTGTACATGTGGAAAGGGATTTTGGCACGTCGTGGTTTTCTGGACGATGCTGCAGCAGTAGCGCCGAAGTCCGAGTTCATCGAAGTTGTTCCGACTAAGGCGCAGCAAGTTGCAGCGACCCGGTTCGTCGTGCCACTACCTAACGGAGTTCGCATCGAGTGCCAGTCTTCATAGACGCTGGGGTCGACAAGCTGTTAGTTTATAGACCCAACAACATGCGACCCCAGCACCACAATCACCAAAACGCATTCCGTGGATCTAGAAGCCAGCCTCGCACCATGAATAAACGAATCCGTATTGAAAACACCATTGGATAAGTCTAGGCCAACCGACGTAGATTGGACCACGCCCGGTAAAGGCAGTAATTGGTCTGGACTCCCAGAACTGCCTCGAATAGTCGATAACAACCGTTTCTTCCGCAAACGAGTTATCAATGTATTGAACTAGAACTTTAATGTTCGTCTGCGGTGGACCTAAACTAACCAAATCTGCGCCGCATGACCAAGTTCTATGGGGGTTGCCATCTGGCGATACCCACCCCCCTGGGGGTCCGAAGCCACCCCAATTCCAACCTACTGCCAGCGGGCCGAGGGTAGAGGTTTATCAAACATAGTTAAAACCCACAACCGTAGGGGTACATGAAATTGCTGCTTCCGCTCTATCTGAGCTTATTGCATTGAGCGATAGCGCGAAGATCACCGATAGTATCCATTTCATTCTCATTTTTTTGCTCCCTTGCATTAGTGAACGTACACCAGTTTTCCAACCCCTTAGATTAATACTTCAGGCAACAGCGTGAATTCTCATTGATGAGAGAAACGGCGATATCGGCTGCCTCAGAAAATTCGTGTGGAAGTGTATTTGCCTTCGTATCTGCAAGTCGAGCTAGCGCATCTCTAACTTGCGGATCGGAGGTCGAGTTGCGTGATGAGGTTATCAGAAACGCGTATGCGTATAATGACGCAATTGCCTTCTTCTTTCCTTGCGTGTCGATTCCCTGTTCGTAAAGTTCTGAATAACGCTCATAGAGGACTGGAAGCGCCTCCATTGCCCCGGCTTGCCAAGCCACCTCTGCAGAAGTCAACGATTTGTTAGGATCGTCAGTTGATGTTGCCAACCAGATATTCCCTGCTACCGAGCCATTGATAGAAGCCATTTCGAGCCAACTTTCCTTCGCTGTTTTTTGATCTTGCGTTATCGGGTAACAATCGTCCAAGGATTTTTTGGCATCCTTAATCATTCCTTCCAGCGCTTCGGCATTTCGTAGTCTCAAGGGTTTTTCCCAGCTAGGAAACTGTATTGTTTGAGTTTGACGGAATTGATCTATCGCTACAGACAATTCATCTTCTGATCCGAATGCATTCTTGCATTCGTCGAGAATGTAATAAAGATCGAACGCTGCTGTGGCATCACCATCCAGCGCTTTCTGTCGTAACTCGCCGTAGAGCGCACCATATGGCCGGGTGGGATGTACCCTCGGTTCTCTGTCGCGCCATTTTATCTCAGCACTTTCAAACCCAATAAATGGAGTATTGTCGATATCATAGCTCGACGCTAACAACGGTGAGTCGTATTGTTGATCAGGTTCATCTGATACAGTTGAACCACGTAAACCGTCGACCATCGGGTCACTTACTTCTTCCGAGCTTGGAGACCATCGAAGAAGAACAAAAGCTGCGACAATTATACTTGCGGATCCGACAACTAAAGTGAATCGTCTAAAAAAAGAATTTGGCATTTAAGCACCTTCCATGTGTTGTTCTAAGGGTTGCTATTTATTCCACTGGGGAAATACATCCTTAGCGCTAGGCCTCCTAATTCATAAGATTAGGCTAACCGATAGCTGCAAGGTTGTGAAGGTATCCGACCAGACTTACCTTCATTTAGTTTCCTTACTCTTTGATCTATCGTACGACCCTAGGATCAAATTTGAGTGTCTACTGAATTAGCCCGGTCCGATCTCAATCCCATCAATACGTCGGTATCCGTTGCATTAACGACGTAAGCGGTGCGTCACGGGCATTGTTTTCTTGATTGCCGGGATCGTTCAAGCTCCTCTTTTGTCTAAGGGAGCATATGATGAGCGCAGCGATAATCAGCGAACGGCAACAGTATTGGCTTGAGCATTTGCGAGCTGCAGAGGCGTCCGACGACACGATTGACGGCTACGCCCGATCCAACGATCTGAAGCCCAAAGACCTTTACATGTGGAAAGGGATTTTGGCTCGCCGCGGTTTTCTGGACGGTACTGCAGCAGTCGCGCCGAGTGAGTACATTAAATCTTTGCCGGAAACGGCATCACAACAGACCATACTCTAGATGATAATGGTCCGAAGAAATCAGGCAGGTCAGGTTCGCCGGTCGGGAAGTAGATGTCATACCGATCACTGAATCGCTTTAAGATCGAGTCAACATCAGTCGCAAGCTGTAGGGCCTGAACCGTGTCTGCACCGTAGACAGTGTCGTTCACGTCAACCGGAAAGCCAGCAAACTCAACGCTGCATGCCCCGGTACCTTCACTGACTGGAAAGTCTACTGACCCCGGCGCGACAACGAACGGGGCACCGATGCGAACAAAGAACTCTGTTCGAGAACTCTCGCCTTTTTGCGCCCAATATAGGCGTCTTTCAGCGATTATCTCTGACATATTTCAGGAATCCCGAGTGTCGCCTTTGGGTCAACAGCCGTGAGTATAGCTGACGTTTGGTTGGTTTCTCGATCCGGCCACTAGCGGTCATTCGTCCTCAGGGCAACCTTCCCAGAAAAATGGGCCACGCCCAAACGGTATGCCTATCAGCCTAGATTCTATGGGGGCGGTCTGCTCTGAGTCCGCCGCAAGAACGAACATCGCCCCGACATGATTTGACCCGTCAAAAACAACACAGGCGAGCGACTCTCTCGCACCGTTCTGATACCAATGAATGCTTGCAGCTTCGAACATCTCAGGAGTGCCAAAGTAGCTGAATTCTAGATCGTGGAATAACTTTCGAATTTCACTGTGCACGAAATTTGGAGGCGCCTGGTCAAGCCGACCCCAATCCGACAGTTTGCTATCTGGTTTCATTTGGCAATCGCATATCACGTCGCTCGGACGTGGGATATCACAGCCAACTAGACCGACGGTTAGTATCAGCGAAAAGAGAAGTTTCACAGTCAAAATCTATGGACATTTTAGAGAAAACCCAACCGTCTGGTTTGGGTCAGTAGCAGACACCACGAAAACAGTCCCCGCGACGATAGTCCGAGTCTGCCTTGCCTGCCCGCGGTGGCATACCCTTGGGGGTATAATAGTAAGCTACACAGCGGCGATAGACCTATTCGCTTCCTGCCCAACCCCGGTCCGTCATCAGATACGTGGCGAAGCTCGCGAGCCAGTGCGACCCGGCATAGTGCTCGGCAGAAACCGCCGCAACACCGGTGTCGGCATGTACCTTAGCGGCCGCAACCAATGCGGCGCGACGGCGGTCGTTCGGCGGTAACGCGCGCGCGATGTTGTACAGATTCCACGCCCGCGATGAGTTGACGCCGTCAAGATGCACGAGCTTGCCGGCGGTTGCGTCGGTCACGATGCCGGGCTTAAGCCAGTCCGCGCTGCCGTCGGTCGGAATTCCCGGCATGAAGCGTTTCAGCCAGACGGGAAACTCATCGGTTGTTAACACCCGTCGCATCAAATCGGCCTCCATCAGGCACGGCGAAAGAAAATCTTCGCCGCTCGGTTCATAGTCGAGCGGGCAGCGCACATCGTTGCGGTGGAACGCGAGTGAGCGTTCGGTGATCAATGCGGTCATCTCATCATCGCCAGAAACTTCTGCCCAGTCGTACATCAGGCCAAACGCAAACGCGCTTTGGTTATGAGTGCCAAGGCGAATAGGGTAGGCGAGTTTCGGCAGCCATTGATTCAGGCTTGCGGCGATATCAGCCTCCAGTGGCTCCAGAATCGCGAGCCAACGCTGCGCCATCGGTGTCTGCCATTCGCGCAACTCAGCGGTGAGCTGCAGGTACCAGGCCAGTCCATAAGGACGCTCCCAGGAGCCATTGGCTGGCCGCGAGAAGTTTGCGACTTCACCAGCCACATTGTCCGTCGTGAAACTCTGCTCGAGCGCTGCGATTATGCGCTGCTCGGTGTCGTTATCCAGCGCGCCCGAGCGAAGCAATCGCACCAATAGCCAATGACCATGCACCGCACTGTGCCAATCGAAGCATCCGTAGAACACCGGGAACAGCTCACGCGGTCGCCCGATCTCCTCAGCCGTATCGGTCGTGCGCGAAATCTTGTTTGGGAATTCTTTGTGCACGCAGTCGAGCGCTAATGCGGAAAAGCGTTCGGCAAGCGCCGGCGCGATCTCGCCGGGATACGCTTCGGTCGGCGTGATCGACGTGGTCTGACAGGCGATCAGGCCTGTGACTGTGAACAGCATTAGCGTCTTTAGGTGTCTCATCGGTTTTTTCGTGTCATTGGCGTGCCAGCAGCATAGTGCAGCAAACGGAGGTTCACCACAGCCGTGGTTAGTAGAAGATGTCCTCGCCGGGATTGACACGTACGATGCGTTTGCCGGTGTTGGTGCCGTTGTAGAGTCCAATCAACGCCGCGGGCATGTGCTCAAAACCGTCGTCGATATCGACCAGAGCGCGTAGCCGACCCGCGCGTATCCAGTCCGCGATCTGAGCCTCTGCCGCCGCAAACTCCGGCTGGTGGTTGTAGACGAAAAAACCACGCAGGTCGGAGTCGGTGCTGCGCAGCCGGGTGTAGTTGCGCGGCCCGAAAGGGGCTGCACGGTTGTATTCCGATATTGAGCCGCACAACACGACGCGTGCGCGCGACCGTAAATGATCGAGTGCGGCCTCGAGTGTTTCACCACCAACATTGTCGAAAAACAAATCCATTCCGTCGGGCAAATGCCTCGCAATCTCGACGGCGACATCCTCGGTCTTGTAGTTGATGCAGTGATCCGCGCCAAGGCCAACCACACGCGCACATTTTTTGTCACTTCCGGCGATGCCAATCACACGGCCGCAGCCCATCGCTTTCGCCATCTGCACAACGAGCGAGCCGACACCACCGGCAGCACCGGAGACCAATACGTGATCGCCGGGTTGCGGTTCGCCACGCGTGACAAAGCCGCAGTAGGCGGAATAGCCCGTCATGCCGAGCGCCGATAGCCCGAGATACGCGGGTAAGCCGCGTTTTTGCATACGAATCAGTTTTTCCTGTGGCGTGACACTGGTGCATTTGTGGGTTTGCCAGCCAACCTGTCCGTGAACAAAATCCCCGACCTCGAACGCCGGGTGTCGGCTCTCGATCACTTCCGCAACGCCGCGGCCGTGGATGACGTCACCGACGGACAGCGCCGACTCGGGGGAGTTGCCACCGCCATCGCGCATCATGTAACGCTGCATAACGGGTGCGACGTTCAGATAATGCGTGCGCAACAGCACCTGACCGTCATCGGGTGTGGCCACAGCCACCTCGCGATAGGCGAAGTGTTCAGGCAGCAGCGTCTTGTCAGGATGCTGCGCCACGACCCATTGACGATTAATGTCTTGCTGCGTCACCGCGGATCCTCGAGCAGCCAATACAGAATATTATCGGTGAAGGTAGGATTGTCGGTCAGGCCCTTGTGCGTGTCTGGCAGGAACAAGGCGTGATCGTAGTCGAGTGGCGTGCGCAGTGTCGGCTGCCAGTCACTTTCGTTGCGTTGATCATGTAGCACGCTCGCGCGAAGTACCGTGCCGTCACCGTCCCCGAACTGGACCACCTCGGCAGCTGCCGGCGCACGCGCTATGGCCACCTGTTTTGCCGTGCGGCGGTTGTCACCGACGACGAGTAGCAGGGATAGACCGTCCGGCATCGCAGCAGGCTGATCCATCGCGCGCTGAAACTGCGCGGCGCGTCGCAGTAGTCGACGTTGTAATGCCAGTGCGGCATGCCGTCGGGTCTTCTCGCTCGATAAGTCGGGCAGCAGGATGCGGAGCTCCTCGTCGGCAGTCGGGGCGGCGAGCCCCCAGCCGTTTTCGGCCCACAATTCAGGGCTCAGCAGATCGTCGATTGGCTCATCGGTGTCTGCCCAGACGGCAGCATTGGCGCCCGCGCGTGGCATCAACTGATACGTCGACGGATACGTGCCAAGCAACGTGGCGGAATACGTCGGCTGCAGAAATCCGAGCGATAGTCCGTTCAGCAGATTGCTGATTGTCGCCGTCGAGCCGGCATTCGGTGTGGCCACCAACACGGCACGCTCGACACGCTTGGCGCCCGCCCAGGTCAATGCGGGCAAGCTGCCATCTGCAGGCAGGTCCTGCGCGCCGTACATTAGGTAGTAGCGAACAACGAGACCGCCCATCGAATGCGCGACGATATCGAAACGCACCGGCGTTTCCGTCCCGACGAAACGTTCTGCATATTCCTGTTCGACATAGCGCGCGCGATCCTCGATGTAGGCATGAAGTTTTTGCGCTGACTCGACAATGTCACGTCGCCAGTCGTATGGAAATTGAAAACAGGTGAAATGTCCCGGACCGTAATCGATCACGCCAGCGGTGCCGAGTGATTCGTCGCGGTAACCGCCCGCGCCGAGTGCTTGCAGAATCCCCGCATAGACGTTCAGGTTAAACGGCAACCCGAGCAGCCGCACTTTGGCGCGTTCCAGAACCCAGGTCGGCTCAACGCCATCGTCGTCGTTGACGCGCCCATCGGCGGCGGCGTTGAACGGAAGCGCCAACGCACGCAGTCCATCGGGCCTTTCGGGGTTGACCGACACACCATCGAAGCCACCCCAGATCAACTCGTCAGAACCGGTATCTCGAAGCGTTGAGCCGAGCAGTCCCGGAACAACCAGCACAGGGTTCCGATCGGGCCCTTCGACTTGCGCATTCCGTTGGTAGTGGATCGTCAGGAAATCTCGATCGCCGGTCGTTGCGCAGCCTGCGAGTTGGAAAATACACAGCATTACCGCCCAGGGCACGAGACCGCCGCGCGTGTGTCTATCAAGGTGAGTTCTAGTCAGAGCCTGCACTCACTTATCCGTGTTGTTGCCGTATCGACCGCATGATCGTTGCAAGTCTGCCTTAACGCACAGCCTGCTGTCATGCTAGCGTCGGATCTACGGGACGCAACGGGAGACAGGTAATGGCACGAGTAACAGGATTGGGTGGTGTATTTTTTCGCAGCAAAGACCCAAAAGCGTTGGGGGAGTGGTACGCCAAACATCTTGGCCTTGATATCCAGGCGTCATTCGGCGGCAGTGTGTTTATGCCCGACGCGTTTCCAGCTGGTGGCTACAACATCTGGACACCATTCGCTGCAGACACGACGTACTTTGGCGATAGCGGCCAGAGCTATATGGTCAATCTGATGGTCGATGATCTGGATGGCGCGCTGGAGCAGGTTGCTGCGGGTGGCGCGACGCTCGAAGGTGAGCCGGAGCGCAGCGAGTTTGGCGCATTCGGGTGGTTTATCGACCCCGATGGCAACAAGATCGAACTGTGGCAACCACCAGCCCCTGACAATGCCTAGGGTCTGGTGTGCGATAGTCGCGCTCATCATGAACGCAACACTCGTGGCTAACGTGCCGGAAGCGGGTACAGAGATCGATGTGGTCGCAGACGATGCCGAGTGGGTCGTGTTCCTGCACGGGCTTGCGCGGTCCGGGAAATCGATGCGCAAGATCGCCAAACGCTTTCGCGGCGAAGGCTACAACACCTGCATCATTGACTACCCGTCGACCGCAGCACCGATTGCAGCACTAGCGCGCGATTCGGTCGCACCGGCGCTGAGCAAGTGCGTACCGGAACAGGCGCGGCGTCAACTTGTGACACATTCGATGGGCGGCATTATGGTTCGGCAACTGGTGGCGGATGAACTGGTAGCCAACGTCGGGCGGGTCGTTATGTTGAGTCCGCCGAACCACGGCAGCGAGGTCGTCGACAGTATCGGCGACTGGCGATTGTTTGGCTGGATCAATGGCCCCGCCGGTCGCGAGCTCGGCACCGATGAGCAGAGCGTGCCGAACACCCTGGGCCCGGTCACGTTTGAGACCGGCGTGATCACCGGCACGCGGACCATCAACTGGATCAACTCATTAATGATCGATGGCAAGGATGACGGCAAAGTATCCGTTGCGAGCGCACGGGTGGATGGCATGCGCGATTTCCGGGTGATCGGCGCGACGCATACGTTCATCATGCGCAAGCGTGAGACATTTCGACTGGCGCACCATTTCATTGTGCATGGTCAATTTCCGCCAGACTAAAGGGTATTGGGCCGCTTACTTGGCTGCAGCAGTAGCACGTTTTTCCCGAATTCCAGTAAAATCGCGGCATGGCTGAAAAACTCTACATCAAGACGTACGGCTGCCAGATGAACGAGTACGACTCGTCCAAGATGGCCGATGTGCTCGCGGAATCACACGGTATGACCGTGACCAACACGCCCGATGATGCTGACGTGCTACTGGTGAATACGTGCTCAATCCGCGAGAAGGCGGCAGAGAAGGTGTTCTCAGAGCTCGGTCGCTGGCGCATGCTGAAAGACAGCAAGCCTGGCATGCTGATCGGCGTCGGCGGCTGTGTCGCCAGTCAGGAAGGCGATGCCATCATCAAGCGCGCGCCAGTCGTGGATTTTGTGTTCGGCCCGCAGACTTTGCATCGATTGCCCGCGATGGTGAACGAGGCCCGCGCCGGCAGGGGCGGCATTGTGGATATTTCGTTCCCGGAAATCGAAAAATTCGACCGTCTGCCCGAACCCCGTGCCGAGGGGCCGACCGCGTTCGTGTCTGTCATGGAGGGTTGCAGCAAGTACTGCTCGTTCTGCGTGGTGCCGTATACGCGCGGTGAGGAAATCTCCCGTCCTTTCGACGATGTGATCGTTGAGGTAGTGCAGTTAGCGGCCAAGGGCGTACGCGAGATTAATCTGCTGGGCCAGAACGTTAATGCCTATCGCGGCCCGATGCACGACGGCGAGATTGCAGATCTGGCGACGCTGATTCATTACGTCGCCGAAGTGGATGGCATCGATCGCATCCGTTTTACGACGTCGCATCCGGTGGAGTTCACCGACAGCCTGATCGAGGCTTACGCGAACGTGCCGAAGCTCGCCAATTATTTGCACCTGCCGGTACAGAGCGGTTCTGATCGCACGCTGATGCGTATGAAGCGCGGCCATACCGCGATCGAATACAAACAGAAAATCCGCAAGCTGCGTGCCGTGCGACCGGATATCAGTTTGTCATCTGATTTCATTGTCGGATTCCCGGGCGAGACTGCCAAGGATTTCGAAGACACGATGAATCTCATCGCGGAAGTTGGCTTCGACCAGTCGTTCAGTTTTATCTACAGTGCACGGCCGGGCACGCCAGCGGCGTCGTTGGCAGACGAAGTGCCGATGGAAGAAAAAAAACAGCGACTGGCGGTTTTGCAGGCGCGCATTATTCAACAAGCGCAGGCGATCAGTCAGGCGATGGTTGGACGGACTGAGCGCGTACTGGTCGAACGTCATGCGCGGAAGGACGCATCGCAGCTCGCGGGTCGTACTGAGAACATGCGCTGGGTGAACTTTGACGGTCCGGCTTCGTTGATTGGCGACTTCGCCGATGTCGTGATTACCGAGGCGTTACCCAACTCGTTACGTGGGCGTTTGCTGGCCCCTGCTGCACGCAGTGCGTGATAAAAAAATCGAAAAAAGACTTTTCTCGATTGTCTTCCTAGCGTAGCCTGACGGCAAGCTAAAGGGAAAAGGGTCCGCGAAACACTTTGACCAATACATCATCCAGCCGCGATCTCGTGCTTGAGCCGGAAGACAATTCTCGGCTCGCCAACCTCAGCGGCCAATTCGATGAAAACCTCCGCCATATCGAACGTCGACTCAACGTCGAGATCGCCAACCGCGGCAATCACTTCAGGATTCAGGGTAGTAAAAACGCCACGCTGCAAGGCGAGCAGGTGCTGCGTACGCTATTCGAACAGACGGCGAATGAGCGGTTGGAACCACACCATATCCACATGTGCCTACAGGAGTCAGGTATGCAGCCAGTTGGTGGCAAAGACAATCCGGTATTGAGCGTCGCAAACGATCCCGATGAAATGGTGATCCGCACTCGGCGTAAACTGATCCGGCCGCGTGGCGCGAATCAGAGTAACTATCTGGCTCAAGTCCGCGATAACGATCTGACGTTCGGCATCGGACCAGCGGGAACCGGCAAAACCTATCTGGCGGTGGCGACGGCGGTCGAGGCATTGGAGACCGATCGCGTGCGGCGAATTATCCTGGTGCGACCAGCCGTGGAGGCGGGCGAGCGTCTGGGCTTTTTACCCGGCGCTCTGCCCCAGAAAGTCGACCCGTACCTGCGACCGATGTACGACGCCTTGTACGAGATGCTCGGTTATGAGCAGGTGAGTAAGCTGCTCGAGCGCAACATGATCGAGGTCGCGCCGTTGGCTTTCATGCGCGGTCGCTCTTTGAACGAGTCGTTCATCATTCTGGACGAAGCGCAGAACACGACCGTCGCGCAGATGAAGATGTTTCTAACGCGGATCGGCTTCGGTTCAACAGCTGTCGTCACTGGCGACGTCTCTCAGATCGATTTGCCGCACGGTCAGTTGTCGGGTCTCAAGCACGTCATGCGTGTGTTGAGTGACGTCGCCGGCATCGGCATGACCCGATTCGGTTCGACCGACGTGGTGCGTCACCCGCTTGTGCAGAAGATTGTCGATGCCTATGACGCCTACGAGCAGGATGACAACCGCGACTGAACCCGTGGCACGCATCACACTCGATATCGCCTGCGATGCGACCGCGGTCGACTGTCCCGATACCGAATCCTGGCAACGTGCGGCCGACGTCGCATTGTCGCTGGCGGATATCGAGGTATCGCTCGACGGCGAGCAGGTTGTGGCTATCGCCATCGTGCCGCCGGCGCAAAGCGCGGCGCTCAACACGGAATGGCGCGACAAGCCAGGACCGACCAACGTCTTGGCGTTTCCGGTGCCTCGCGATCAGGTGGCACCGATAGCCGAGCTGTCAGGCGAGGGCGCTCATCTCGGCGATCTCGTGATTTGCGCCGATGTCGTGGCCGATGAGGCCAAGGCGCAGGGCAAGGCGTTGGCGCATCACTATTTGCATATGGTGGTACACGGCTGCCTGCATTTAGTTGGCTACGACCATATCGAGGCCGATGAGGCGGAGCGTATGGAAGCCCTCGAACGCCAGGCGTTGCAGGCGCTGGGCGTCCCGGATCCCTACGCCGTCTGACGCCAGCGTCGGGATTGCTGCTATGATTAGCGGCCATAAGCAGAAGTTAAGGCGATGAGCGAAGAAAAACCTCCTAGTCCCCAGGGCTCTCAGACAGGAATCTGGCAACGACTGTTTGCCGCATTCAAAGGGGAGCCCAAAACACGGGAAGAGATCATAGAACTGATCGAAGACGCGAGTGTGCAGCGTGTTTTCGACGAGGATGAGCGGTCGATGCTGGCTGGCGTGCTTGAGGTTGCAGAAACCCAGGTGCGCGATGTGATGGTGCCTCGCTCGCAAATGGTGGTGCTTGAGGACGGCATGCCTTTCGGCGACATGCTGCAGGCCATCATCGATTCCGGCCATTCCCGATTTCCGATTCATGGCGATGAGCGCGACGAGATCATTGGAATCTTGTTGGCCAAGGATTTACTCAACTGTCTCGGCGAGCCAAAGGATCAACCTCTGGATCTCTCGGGTTGGTTGCGCCCGGTCGTGTTTATTCCTGAATCCAAGCGTCTGAATACCCTGCTCAAAGAATTCCGCGCCAGCCATAACCATATGGCGGTGGTGGTCGATGAATACGGTGGCGTCGCCGGTCTGTTGACGATCGAGGATGTCCTCGAGGAGATCGTCGGCGAGATCGACGATGAACATGATTCCGCAGAGGATGAGTGGATCCGTCAGGATGGTGAGCGCGAGGGCGTACCGCGATATGCCGTCCGCGGTCTGACCCGCATCGAAGACTTCAACGATTACTTTGAGTGCGAGTTAAGCGACGAGCAATACGACACGGTCGGCGGTCTGGTCATGACCGAACTCGGTCGTATGCCGCGTCGCGGTGAAGTCCTCGACCACGGCGGTTTTAGATTCACCGTGACTAAAGCTGACCGGCGCCGCATTGAAACGGTGGGCGTGTTCGCCGTTGCGGCAGACGACGCCGCATAGCCGATGCCACAATTGCTAGCCAGCCTGGTGCTCGGTGCGCTACTGCCGCTGGCATTCGCGCCGTTTGAACATTGGTGGCTCGCGCCGCTGTTGATCGCTGTGCATCTGCCACTGTGGCGGAGTGCTCCACCGCGGACGGCGTTCTGGCGTGGCTTTGCGTTTGGCGGCGGTGCGTTTCTAACCGGCACTTACTGGCTCTACCATTCTGTCGTTGTTATCGGTCAGGTACCGATTGCGCTCGCGATGCTGCTGGTGCTCGGCATGGTGGCCATTATGGCCGTCTATTTCGGCCTGAACTGCTGGCTGCTCCGCCGCTGGTTGGCCACATCGCCGGCTATTTTGTTGCCGTTGTTGCCGTTCCTGTGGGTATGGACAGAATGGCTTCGCGGTTGGGTGTTGAGCGGTTTTCCCTGGTTGACGCTCGGTAGTGCGCTGCCAGAAACGCCGCTCTCGGGTTGGCTGCCGCTGGGCGGGGTCTATCTCGGTTCGTTCGTGCTTGTCGCGGCGGCTGTCGCCTTGTATGGATTGATCCTGCCCGGTCGGGTACGGCAGGTCGCAGTGGCCACACTAGCCGTGTTGGCGGCCGCTAGTGCGGGCTTGTATGACCGTCAATGGACGGTGGAGACTGACGAGACGTTGAGTGTGCGTATTGGCCAGCTTGGTCAGGACCAGCGTCTCAAGTGGCGCCAGGAAGAGTTTCAGGCGACGCTGCAATGGTATGCGCGTTTCGTAGACGAAAGCGAGCCTGTGGATCTGTTGCTGATGCCGGAGGTAGCCATTCCTGCGCTGGCGCAAAACGTGCGTGCCTATCTGGCACAACTCGGGCAGGTCGCCGCGACCCGGCAACAGACCGTGGTGCTGGGTATTCTCAACCAACCGGAGAACCAGGAACCCGCGAATGCCATGCTGGCGCTCGCAGGCGGTCAACAGCAGTGGTATGAGAAAAGGCATCTCGTGCCGTTCGGTGAGTTCTTTCCGGTGCCGGGCTTTATCCGCGATTGGATGCGATTGCGCGGCTTACCCTATGCGAACATCCGCGCCGGTGACGCAGCACCCTCTCCGATTCGTGTCGGTGATCAGTTGGCCGCTGCGAGTATCTGCTACGAAGATGCGTATGCGGCCGAGCAGCGAGTGTTTTTTCCGGATGCCAGTTTCATCATCAACATCAGCAATGACGCCTGGTTTGGCGATACGATTGCGCCGCATCAGCACCTTCAGATAGCGCGTGCGCGTTCCCTCGAAAGCCAGCGCTGGCAAGCGCGCTCCACTAACACCGGAATAAGTGCGCTGATCGACAGTCGTGGCGCGGTCCGAGCACAGGCGCCAGCCTTCGAGCCCGCGACCCTGCAGGGCACGTTGACGATGCGCGCCGGCCATACGCCATTTACACGCGTGGGCAACCTGCCGTTGCTGGTGATTTCGTTGCTGGTACTAGTCGGGACGGCGATCGCGCAGCAGCGGCGCCAGACAGGGTTAACATCTGCTAAATAGCCTGTATCCTTAGCGTCTGAATCGAACCGTCGCAGACCACGCAAGACCATGAAGAAGCAATACCATCCCGCCGATATCGAAGGCCGGGTACAGGAACACTGGCGCACACAAAAGACCTTTGAGGTCGATGAGCTCGAAGGGGCCGACGCTTACTATTGCCTGACGATGTTCCCCTATCCGAGCGGCCGCCTGCACATGGGGCACGTGCGTGTGTTCACGATTTCCGACGTCGTCGCGCGCTATCAGCGCATGCAAGGCAAACACGTGCTGCAACCGATGGGTTGGGATGCGTTCGGCATGCCCGCTGAGAACGCCGCGATCAAGAATCAGGTGCCGCCGGCGGAATGGACTTACCAGAACATCGACTACATGCGCGGCCAAATGAACGCGCTGGGGCTTGGCTACGATTGGCGACGCGAGGTTACGACCTGCAAACCGGATTACTACCGCTGGGAGCAATGGCTGTTCGTCAAACTATTCGAGAAGGGTTTGGTGTACCGCAAGAACTCGGTGGTGAACTGGGATCCGGTCGATAACACGGTACTGGCTAATGAACAGGTCATCGATGGGCGCGGTTGGCGCAGTGGTACGCTGGTGGAACGGCGTGAGATCCCGCAGTGGTTCATGCGCATCACCAACTATGCTGATGAGCTACTGGCGCAGCTGGATGATATGCCGGGCTGGCCGGACGCCGTCAAAACTATGCAGCGCAACTGGATCGGCCGCTCGGAAGGCCTGGAAATCGACTTTGCGATGGACGGCGACTTCCAGGCGGAACTGGCGGATACCGACGGCGTGCTGCGTGTGTTCACGACGCGACCAGACACATTGTATGGCGTGACTTATATGGCGGTCGCAGCGGAGCATCCGTTGGCGGCGCGTGCGGCGGCGGGCAACGCTGAGCTGACGGACTTCATCACGACCTGCAAACAAACCAGTGCCGCTGAAGCGGATATCGAGACACGCGAAAAATTGGGCATGCCGCTCGGCATCAACGCGGTCCATCCGTTAACCGGCGAGCCGGTTCCGATCTGGGTGGCTAATTTCGTATTGATGAGTTACGGCACCGGTGCACTGATGGCCGTGCCGGGTCACGACGAGCGCGACCATGAGTTCGCTAAGAAGTATGGCTTGCCGATCCGTCAGGTCATCGCGGCGGCGCCCGGTGATGATGTTGATATTGCCGCCGCGCCGTATGTCGCTAAGCATGAAACGATGGATTCCGGTGAATTCAGCGGGTTGAGTTTCGATGCGGCGTTCGACGCGATTGCGGATCGTTTGTCGGCCGACGGGCGTGCGACGCGACAGGTCAACTATCGTTTGCGCGACTGGGGCGTATCACGGCAGCGTTACTGGGGCACACCTATCCCGATCATCTATTGCGATGACTGCGGTGCCGTCCCGGTGCCGGAGCAGGACTTGCCAGTGGTATTGCCAGAGGATGTGACGGTCAGCGGTACCGGGTCACCGTTGAAGGACATGCCGGAGTTCGTCAACGTGGCGTGTCCTGTGTGTGGAAAGCCGGCCCGCCGAGAGACGGACACGTTTGATACCTTCGTGGAATCGTCATGGTACTACGCGCGCTACGCCAGCCCGGATGCCGCCGACAGCATGCTGGACGAGCGTGCTGCCTACTGGCTGCCGGTCGATCAGTACATCGGTGGCGTCGAGCACGCGATTCTGCATTTGCTGTATGCGCGCTTCTTCCAGAAGTTGCTGCGCGATCTCGGTTTGTCCGGGGCGGATGAACCGTTCACCAATCTGCTGACGCAGGGCATGGTGCTGAAAGACGGTCGCAAAATGTCCAAATCGGAAGGCAATACTGTCGATCCGCAGGGCATGATCGAAGAATACGGCGCGGACACGGTGCGCTTGTTCATGATGTTCACCGCACCCCCGGAGCAGGCGCTGGAATGGTCGGACGACGGTGTCGGCGGTGCATTCCGTTTCCTCAAAAGGTTGTGGCGGATCGTGCATGAACATGTTGAGGCCAACATCGATGCTGCGGAGACGTTTGACAAACTCAGCCGCGCCGACAAGGACCTACGCCGCAAGACGCATGAGATCATCGCGAAAGTATCCGACGACGTCGGGCGTCGCTATACGTTCAACACCGCGATTGCTGGTGTGATGGAATTGCTGAACACGGTTGTGGCAACCGAAGTAACCACTCCGGTTAGTCAACGCGTACGCCAGGAAGCGTTAGAAACCGCGGTATTGTTGTTGTCGCCGATTGTGCCGCATATCACGCACGACTTGTGGCATGCGCTCGGTTCGAACACGGATGTCGTAGACGAGCGTTGGCCTGCCGTCGACGAAACAGCGCTTGTGAAAGACGAGATTGAAGTCGTCGTGCAGGTGAATGGTAAGCTGCGTGCGCGCTTGCAAGTGGCTGCGAATATCGAAAAGGATGCGTTGCAGACGCAGGCACTGGCCGATAGCAATGTGCAATCGTTTATCGATGGCAAGGAGATCCGTAAGGTGATTGTCGTGCCGGGGAAGCTCGTCAATGTCGTGGTTTGAGCGCGCCTCAACCCTCGCTATTTTGCTCGCATTGACCGGCTGCGGGTTTCAGCTCGCGCGCCCGGCACCATTGCCCAATTTTGTAGAGTCGCTGAATCTGCAGGCCGAAGACACACGCAGTGATTTGTATCTCGCATTGGAACGGGAGTTTCTGCAGCGTGGCATCCCCTTGCAAGCCGACTCGGGCAATCGGCTGGTGATCAACTCGGTGCAAAGCGGGCAGCGAATTCTATCCGTGTCGGCGCGCAATATTCCGCGTGAGTACGAAGTGTTCTACACCGTCAACTATCAGTTCTTTCGCGATGAAGAATTACTGATCGATCGGCCGTCGGACACGCTGACGCGCGATTACGTCTGGAACGAATTTGAAGTGTTGGGCAAAGTGCGCGAAGAGGAACAGGTGCGCGAGGTCATCGTTCAGGACCTTGTCGACAGCATTATGCGCCAACTGTCGTCATTGCAGTGATGCGCGCGTTTGCTGAAGCGATGGCGGATGCTCATTCTGCCGCTGGCATAGCACGATTTTTGAAGCAGCATCGCTTGCATGTAACTCAGCATCCACAACGAGTCGCTATCCCACAAAGCTACTGGGGTGATTCGGAAGCCGGCATCGAAGGCGAGACGATTCATGTCCGAGGCGATACGCCGTTGCACTCATTTTTGCATGAGGCATGTCATGCCATCTGTGCGGCGGCCGCTGCGCGAGGCGCAATTTTGAGAGACGCTGGTGGTTGCGATCTTGAGGAGGCAGCGGTCTGCTACTTGCAGTTGTGTGTCGCGGATCGCATCGATCCGCGTGGCTGGCGCGGTTTGGCCGATGACATGGACGCCTGGGGGTATAGCTTTCCAGACGGATCGACCGCGCAGTGGTTTAGCAACAATGCTGACGATGCTCGTCGATGGCTGGGCCAGCATGGTCTGGGCGAATGGCTGCTCGGTGGTGAGCGGTCAGAATGATTGCGCGGCTTACGGCTTACCTTGCGTTACTGCTGTTCATCATCGGCGGACCGGTGTTGGCTGCTTTGCAGGGTGTCGATTTAAACCTGCTGACCGAAAGCCGTATGGCGCCGACCTATGGGACCAGCGAGCACTCGGTTATCGAATGGATGCAGGTGGCGATATTGCTCGTTATCGGCCTGTTGTGTCTGCTTGCGATACGCTATCAACCCGATCATCCCGGACTCGCGATCGTGTTATTGGCGATCGCAGGGATCGCGCTCGTGCGGGAACTCGACCTGTTTCTTGATTACTACCTGATCGACCACGCCTGGCAATTGCTTGTCGCGCTCATCGCAGTGGCGACGGGTACCTACATCATGCGGCGATCGCGCTCGCTCGCCGTGGCAATGGTGCGCATACAACCGTCATCGAGCCTCGCGTTGATTATCGCAGCGATTGCGCTGCTGCTGGTCTACGCGAATATTCTCGGCCATGCGCCGTTTTGGCAGAGTGTGCTTGGTGCCGATTACTCGCGCACGGTTAAGGTGGCGATTGAAGAATTCGCAGAGTTATCCGGTTACTGGCTATGGTTGGTTGGTCAGTGCGAGTTTCTGGTCCACTGCAGGCGGAGTTCTAGTGAAAGACCAGCAAGGGATCGCCGGCGTCAGGATCGGCGCAAGCGAGGCTAGCCTGACGCGCTCAGAAAGGTGCGTTCAGTTGGACAATGGCTGCGTTGAGTGTGATCGCAAAACAGACCCACGCTGCGTAGGGAGCGAGCAGCCATCGGATGCGCGGTAGTTTCCGGCTTGGTGCGATGATGAGCAGCAACACAGAAAGCAGCAGTACAAACGCTTCGTAAAGCGCAATATCCGGCCTGCGCTGCGTGAAGAACAAGAAGCTCCAACCAACATTTAGCAGCGCGTTAAACAGTACCAGTGCAAGCAACTGACGTCGTTCGCTGCTGCCGGCTTGGTTGGCCTCCCACAACCGATGCGCGCTGTAGGCGGTAAGCAGAAATATGACCGTCCAGGCCGGGCCGAAGGCCCAGTCCGGTGGTTGGAAGGCGGGTTTTACGAGTGCGCGATACCAGTCGCCGATCGGCGTCAATGCACCGCCGACAGCGCCGACGACAAAAGCGACAGCGAGGGCAATCCAGAGCGAAGGTGTGCGCAGAGACTGCGCTACGGTCATCGCGGCGCCAAGCCGATCAGGTGAGCGAGATCTTTGAAGAAGATACGTACATGCGCGACTGGTTTAGCGCGGACGAGCTTCTTGTTCATGTAGGCTTCCCAGGTCAGGTGTTGCACATCCGGGTCGCGACAGATCTTCACGAATTTCTCGCGTCGTTTGTCGCTCGAGTACCAGAATTTCTGCAGGAGGCCGAGGATAAAGAACACCCGGCCATGCTGGCGACGGAAACGTTTGCGAGCATAACGCAGCGCGCTGGCATCTTCAGTATCGATGGCCTGTGCAACGGCCCCCGCAGCCAAACGCCCAGTCAGCATCGCATAATAGATGCCTTCGCCAGACGCGGGTGCGACGACACCCGCGGCGTCCCCGGCGACGATCACGTCGCGGCCATTATCCCAGCGCTTCATCGGGCGCAGCGGAATCGGTGCGCCCTCCGTGCGGATTGTCTCAGCGTCGGTCAGACCTGCGCGCTCGCGAAGCAGTGTCGTCGCATTGCGCAGCGAGTAACCTTGATGTGCGCTACCCATGCCAACACTGGTCTTTTCGCCGTGCGGGAACACCCAACCATAGAAATCCGGAGAGACATCGCCCTGATAGTAGACGTCGCAGCGCGTCGGGTTGAACTCGTCGGTCACAGTTTTCGGCGAACGTACAATTTCGTGGTATGCGAAGACGTGTGGAATCTTGTCAGCTTTCGGGATGCACTGACGCGCGATCTTCGAGCGAGCACCGTCGGCGCCGATGACATAGTCGGCTTCGACTTCGCGCATCTCGCCGCTATCTTTTTCGGTGAAGCTCACACGTGCTTTGCGGCCCGGCTCGCTGTCAACACTGCTGACTGTGGCATCGATGCGGGTCGCGCCCGCGCTCGCCGCGCGCGTTCGCAGCCATTCATCGAATTCGCACCGGTCGACCATGCCGACCCAACCACCGACCGACATGTCGACCTTTTGGTTTGTCGGGGAGATCATCCTTGCGTCAGTGACCTTAGCCTCCAGCATGTATTCCGGGATATCGAATTCCCGCACGAGGATTGGCGGTATCGCGCCGCCGCAGGGTTTGATTCGACCGCGTTTGTCCAGCAATAAGACGCGTCGACCTTCGCGGGCGAGATCATGTGCGGCGGTGGCGCCGGTGGGGCCACCACCTACAACGACCACATCAAAGTGTTCCATATCAGGACTCCAGTCCAGCATCGCCGCCGGTCAGCATCACAGGCGTCTCACGGCGGGATTTCGGGGTTGTACGAATGCGCAAGGCCAGTAGTGCGGACACTATGAACAATGCCGTTTGTAGCGCGAACACGCTGAGATAGGCGAGGGTAACCTCACCGCTGACAATTCGCGCGAGGTCGACCAGCAACGTACCGATGATGGAGCCCGCGCCCATGGCAAGCGCTTGCGCGCTGCCCCAGACGCCCATGCGGACACCCTGGCGACCGGCATTGCCCTGGCTCACGAGCTGCATCATGCTGCCGATAGCGGCGACCGCAAATACACCGTTGGCAAGCCCCAACAGGAACACGTTGGCAGTTACCTGGAAGGCGGATTGTGCCGATGGCGACATCATCAGACCGGCAAGACACAGTGCCGACGCAAAACACCCGGCTGCGGCGCCATGTCGTAACGCGTGCGGCAATCGGCTGCCGGCAAATCCCATGCTGATCATGCCGAGCAGCACACCCATATTGTGTTGCTTGCTGAGCCCGGTGGACTCTGCGGGGGACATACCGAGTATGGCGCCGCCAAACGGCTCCAGCACCAGATCCTGCAGTCCGTAGGCGAACATTGAGAGGGTGACAAATGCCGCGAACAAGCGGGTCTCCGGTTCAGACAGCACTTGTTTGAGCGCGACGCCAAACGATGTTGGCTCGCTACCTGCGGTCTTGTTGTCGCCGATGTCCTGGAAGCGTTGTTCTATCCCGATCACCGCCAGCACACTAAAACAGAAGGCGCCAGCACAGATCATAGCGACAAGTTGTTGCATTCTGGCGAGAGAGAACGGGACGAGCGTCTGCTCGACCGTGGCCGTAGTAATGATGAATCCGGCGATCATCATCACCCACGTGATGCAAGCGGCTGCAGCGCGCCGCGATGGGTCGACTTTGGCCGCGATCAGAACCAACAGCGATGTGCCAGCAGCGCCGACGCCTGCACCCACGAGGATGAACGCGAGGATCGCCAGGCACAGGCCGAGTACCAGTTGAGTGGCCATCGTTGCCGTGGCAACGGCGGCCAATGTACCGCCGATGGCGAGTGTCAACATGCCACCAATGATCCACGGTGTGCGTTTGCCGCCGCTGTCAGAGCCGTGTCCGAAATGAGGTCGGAGCAATTGCATGGCGTAGTGGATGCCGATCAGTGCGCCGGCAAACGCCGCGGGTAAGGCGAGCTCGACCGCAATGACCCGATTGATAAGAGAGGTCATGAGTACAAAGATCGCGCCAAGCGACATTTGCACCGCGCCGAGGCGTGCGATACCAAACCAGGTCAGCCCTCTCATGCGATGAGGCCTCGCAGCGCAAACGCGGAGATCATCATGCCGCTGACGTACAGCGCGATGCCGGTCGCGTTATACCACGGTGCGTAGCGCAGCGGGTTGGACAGCAGTCGCGGCATCAGCATGCACTGACCGAGCAGTACGATGCCTACGCCAAGCGCGTACCCAGGCAACTGCCACTGCCAAAGTAGCGTGATGACGACGGCTTGCGGTAAGGCCATCATCACACAGGCAAGGCGTGCAGCATTGGCCGGGCCATACAATGCGGGTATGGATTTCAAGCCCATCGCTCGATCGCCATCTATCGATTTGAAATCGTTCAGTGTCATGATGCCGTGGGCCCCGAATCCGTAACACAGCAACACCAGCACATTGCGCAGATCCGGTTGCAGGCCAGTCATTGCGGCCACTGCGGTAAACCACGGTAGGCTCTCGTAGCAGATACCCACTGCCGCGTTGCCAAACCAGCCGTTTCGCTTGAGGCGCAGCAGCGGTGCGCAGTAGACCCCCGCAAGTAGCAAACCGACGGATGATGCAGCAAATACCCAATAGCCGAACAAGCATGCGACCAGCATCGACAACACGGACCAGATGACGGCCAGATACAGACCCCAGCGACCCGGAATGCGGCCGGACGGAATCGGGCGATCCGGTTGGTTGAGTGCGTCGACGTGACGATCAAACCAATCGTTAACGACCTGGCTCGTGCCACAGAGAAATGGGCCTGCCAACAGAACGCCGCCGACCAGAAATTGCCAGCGTGCCGAAATGGAAACGCCGGAGGCGACAACGCCACAAGCAAACGCCCACATGGGTGGAAACCAGGTCACCGGCTTTAACAGCTCTAGCCCGGACAGCCATAGTGGCGGATGATGTTCAAGGCGTTGCAGGGACGCGTCACTCATAGTTGACACCGTATACCTGCTACTGATAAGCGTCAACTAAAAGCGACAGCTTATTTGTCAATGAAACTAGACAGAAGATTTTTCGGATCTAGGCAGAATTTTGACAATCCGCGCAAATCTCGGGACCGATGGTTTTTAGTCGTTGCTTGAGTCGTCGTTACCCAGGCCATGTCGTCTTAGCTTGACATACAGACTCTGGCGGCTGAGCCCCAGAATGTCCGCAGCGGAGGCGCGATTATCACCCGTGGTTTTCAGTGCGGTTTCGATGCACATTTTCTCGATGATGTCGGTGGTTTCGCGTACCAGGTCTTTCAATGGTACACGGCCGACCAGTTCGGTCATCTTCTCAACAGACTCGGGTAGCGTCTTGCCTTCGTCCAGCAGGTTGCCGCCTTCGGCTTGCCGCAAAACGCGACGCACAATGTAGCCGTAGTGCGGGTTGGCTTCGCCGCCAAGCGCGACCGCAGAGAGTTCGATATCTACGGGTGCGCCGTATTCGACATTCAACAGCGTAAAAAACTGTCGTACCTGACCGCGCTGCAAAAGATTTTTTCGCAAGACGTTAACGTCCACGCCGGGACGGCCAATCCATTGGTCCAATGGTTGGTTATGCAGCTGGAATTCTGAGGCAACCTGACAGAGGTCGAGAAAAGCATGATTCGCGGTGACGATTTGTCCGCTGTGATCGGTGATCACGACACCGTCGGTTGAACGCTCCAGCAAGTCGAGCAGCATTCGGTCGTGATTGTTTTGCAATAACTCCGCTAGAGCAATGTCGTCACACAGCAAACGCACCAATAAAAAAAGCGAGTTGTCGCGTCGCCAGTGCACAGCAGAGACCCAGACATCGCGATCTTCCTGCGCAATTTTTGCTTGGATGCGGCCTTCCTTGCCGGTCGCTCGAACGGTACCGAGCATATCGTCGATAGCTTGGTGAGTTTCTTCAGCGAAGCTGCCGAGGAAGTTACGGCCAATCATTCGAGGGACTTTTTCGCCGAGCAACGTGGCCGCCGCCGGGTTGGCCTCGAGAATTTTGCCGGTCGATGGGTCGACAATCGCTATGGCTTCACCGGTTGTCTGGAACAGAATGCGGTAACGCATTTCCGCCTGTTGTAAGCGGGTGTATTCGCTTTCGATCGAATGCTGCATGTCGAGCAGCTGCTGCTGCATATCGGAGATAGTGCGCAGGTCTTTGCCGATTGCGAGAATCATGTCGCTGTTGCCGGCCGAGATGGCGAGATACAGGATCGGTACGTCGGTTCGGGTATGGGCTGGATGGTTGACTTGTCGCCAGCGCCTCTCAATGGGATCGGCGTCTGCTGCCTCAAGTAATCGTTCTATTATCGTGCGACTCTCGTCCGTGACCGTGTCGATCCAGGATTTGCCCACCCAATTGTCGCCGATGTTGGCGAGCGGACGGTCACCGCCGTAAGCAACATCGATGATGATGCCATCACCGTTCATTACGAGTGTTATATCGTGCGACGCACCGATCAGAGTGGCGATCGAATCGTGGCTAAGCTCGCGCAGCGCGCTTTGGGTGGTCTTAAATGGAATCATGTCGGGTGCTCCGGCATTGGTTCCCGCATTGGAAAATGAGAGTGCCGCGTCGTCATGCTCGCCGTCCCCTGACGAGTATGCTTTCGGCGAGTGCAATAACGTTCGTAACATCGGTGATCAACAGATCGGCTTCAACCTGATTCAGTGATTCAGGGTTGGCTTGGGCGATGCGACCGCCGAGCATGACGCGAATGTCCTGATTCGCCGAGTTGACGCGGATATTCTCGACAGCCTCAACGGCCGCCGGTATGTTGCGTGTCGCGACCACGGAGATCCCTACGATATCGTAGTGCTCACGTGCCACCAGATCAGTCAATTCCTGAGTCGACCGTGGTGTGCCGGACCAGACCGTCCAGCCAGCCTCGCGGAAGGTCTCTACGATCAGATAGAGACCAAAAGTATGTTGCTCGCCGGGCACTGTGGTTAACAAGATGCTCGGCGGGTCTGCCGGCTCGTCGATCTGGTGGATCGGGAACGGCGGTGCGGTTGAGATAAAGATGTGCCGTATCTTTGTGATGGCAATGGTGACGTTGGCAAAGCTACAAAGATCGTCTTCCCACATCACCCCGAGACGTCTCGCAGCTGGTGTCAGCAGGTGGGTGTAGATCTGCGACAATGAATGTTCGCTCGCCACCAGGTCGGTAATGTATTGGTGTGCATTGTCAGGTTCGTCTGACAGCAGGGCTGTCACGAAGCCTTCCGTATCATACTCCGGCACCCGCTCTTCGCTCGGCAATGGCAAGGCATCGGATTGTGGTGTCGAGAAGGTCATCTGCAGCCTGGGGATTATCTCGTTTTCAATCAATATTGGAAGAGCGGCGAGTTCTTCGGTTGTCGCCGTCGGACTGCGCGCGAGCATGCGCCGCTTTATGCTCAATAATCGCTCGAGCAGCCTCGAAAGGTGATGTTTGCCGTGTTCACTGGCCATCGCTGTAGTTATCCCCGAATCGCTGCGTTTTTAGGCAGCAAAACGATAATAACATCACACTTTCCGGCAGGTTCCAGTAGACCTAAATCCCCACGCGATGTCAACCAAATTAGACGTACGCTAAAGTTGACACTGGGCAGCAAGGCTCGTAAATTGGACACAGACCGCGTCCCAACTGGAGTCGCGGACATTTTGTTTCCTGCGGGAGCTGCCGAAACATGGGGATACGCGAAGCCCATCCAGCATCAGGCAAGCCGCTTTACACGGCCGCTGAGCGCATAAGGCGAGATCAGTCCAACTGGACAATCGTGCAAGGTGTGCTCGCTCCACTTCAATTCCTTGTATTCCTTGTGAGCCTGGGGCTTGTCGTTCGTTATCTGGCCACCGGCGAGGGCGCGCAGATCGCGATGTGGTCTGTTGTGCTCAAGACGATCATTCTGTACGCGATCATGATCACGGGCTCTTTATGGGAAAAGGACGTGTTCGGACACTACCTGTTCGTGCCGGCGTTTTTCTGGGAAGACGTCGTCAGCATGCTTGTGATGGCATTGCACACCGCCTATCTGTTTGCCATTGCGCTCGGTTGGTTCGACACGACCACCCAGATGTATCTCGCAATTGCGGCCTACCTGGCCTATGTGATCAACGCCGCGCAATTCTTGTGGAAATTTCGTCTGGCGAAAATTGCTGAACCGCTCGCCGATACCGATCCGTTGTTAAGCGGGGGAGCCGTACGATGAGCGCTCATGAGTTGCAACCGCTGGAAGAACTCCGCCGCAAGTCTGACAATGTCATTCGCGAGCGGGGTCAACGCGAGGTCTTCTGCGGTCTGACCGGCATCGTTTGGATGCACCGCAAGATTCAAGACGCCTTTTTTCTTGTCGTAGGTTCACGGACCTGCGCACACCTAATCCAGTCAGCCGCGGGAGTCATGATCTTCGCGGAGCCGAGGTTCGCCACGGCAATCATTGATGACCGCGACCTGGCTGGGCTTGCCGATGCGAATGAAGAGCTTGATAGAGAAGTGGAGCGCCTGCTGGCGCGCCGACCCGATATCAAGCTCTTGTTCCTCGTCGGCTCATGCCCATCCGAGGTGATCAAGCTCGATCTGTCGCGCGCGGCTGAAAGACTGTCATCTCGTTTCATGCCTAGTGTCCGCGTACTGAATTACTCGGGCAGCGGTATTGAGACCACGTTCACGCAAGGCGAGGATGCTTGCCTCGCCGCACTGGTGCCGGAGATGCCGGAAGCGGCTGACGCCGAGCCCTCTTTGCTGGTGGTCGGTGCGCTGGCGGATGTCGTTGAGGATCAGATGCGCGGCCTGTTTGCTGGTCTCGGTATCGAATCCGTCGATTTCCTGCCGATGCGCCAGGCCAATCAGCTCCCGGCGGTAGGTCCCGGGACACGCTATCTGTTGGCGCAGCCTTTTCTGAACGATACGGCGAAAGCGTTGGACGAACGCGGTGCGGTGCATATCCCTGCGCCGTTCCCGTTTGGCGAGCAAGGCACCACCGGCTGGTTGCTGGCAGCGGCCAATCGCTGGAACGTTTCCGAAACGACTTTCGAAGCCGTGACAGCAGCACCGCGTCAGCGCGCGAAAAAAGCTATCGCGCGCGAACGAGAGGTGCTAGCCGGCAAACGTATTTTCTTTTTCCCAGATTCGCAGCTCGAAGTGCCTCTGGCTCGCTTTCTTGCGAATGAACTCGATATGCAACTCACCGAAGTCGGCACGCCGTATCTTCATCGCGAGCATCTGGCCGCAGAGCTGCCTCAGCTCCCCGACGATGTTCGGTTGAGCGAAGGTCAGGATGTTGATCGGCAGCTCGATCGTTGCTACGCCGATAAGCCCGATATCGTGGTCTGCGGGCTGGGGCTCGCCAATCCTCTCGAGGCCGAAGGGATAACCACTAAATGGTCTATCGAGTTGCTGTTCACGCCGATGCACGGCTATGAGCAGGCGGGTGATTGCGCCGAATTGTTTGCTCGACCGCTGCGTCGTCGCGCGGCACTGGCGGTCTGAATGAAATTGACGTTGTGGACATATGAAGGCCCGACGCATGTCGGTGCAATGCGCGTGGCGACGGCCATGAAAGGGCTGCATTACGTTTTGCACGCGCCGCAGGGCGATACGTACGCGGATCTCTTGTTTACGATGATCGAGCGTCGTGATCAGCGGCCACCGGTTACCTATACGACGTTTCAGGCGCGTGATCTTGGTGGTGATACAGCGACGTTGTTCCAGGATGCTGCGCGGGATGCTTACGAGCGTTTCCAGCCACAGGCGATGATTGTCGGCGCATCGTGCACCGCTGAGCTGATTCAGGATGATCCCGGTGGTCTCGCGGCCGGCCTCGGATTGCCTGTGCCGGTGATACCACTCGAGTTGCCTTCCTATCAGCGCAAGGAAAACTGGGGTGCGGCCGAGACTTTCTATCACATCGTTCGAGCGCTGGCCGGGCCGTATGCACCGCCACCGGGTACTCAGCGCATGCCGCGAGAAGATAATCAGCGGCCTAGCTGCAATCTACTGGGTCCCACGGCGCTTGGTTTCCGTCATCGAGATGATGTGACGGAAGTTAGCCGATTGCTCGAACAAATCGGTGTCGATATTAATGTCGTTGCCCCATTGGACGCGACACCGGCCGATATCACGCGACTGGGTAACGCCGATTTCAATGTGGTGTTGTACCCAGAGACCGGTGCGACTGCGGCCAAGTGGTTGAAGCGCTCATTCGGGCAGCCGTTCATCGATACCGTACCGATCGGTGTTGGTGCGACAACAGATTTCATCAAAGCGGTCGCCGAGTTGGTCGATGTCGACCCGGGCCCCGCGTTACGCGATGCTCAGTCTCGTTTGCCATGGTATTCCCGATCGGTGGATTCCACCTATTTAACGGGCAAGCGGGTATTCATTTTTGGCGACGCCACACACGCGGTTGCCGCGGCTCGCGTGGCGCACGAAGAGCTTGGTTTCAAGGTCGTTGGTCTGGGCACCTACAGTCGCGAATTCGCCAAGTCGGTTCGTGCCGCGGCCGAACGTTACGGTGTGCCGGCGTTGATCACCGACGACTACCTGGAGGTCGAAACCGCGGTTGCAGCCGTGCAGCCGGAGCTCGTGCTTGGCACGCAGATGGAGCGGCACATTGCGAAACGTCTTGGTATCGGTTGTGCCGTCATTTCGGCGCCGATGCACGTTCAGGATTTTCCCGCCGCGCACGCCCCGCAGATGGGATATGCCGGCGCCAACGTACTCTTTGATGCGTGGGTTCACCCTTTGATGATGGGCCTGGAAGAGCATCTACTTGGCATGTTCCGTGAAGACTTTGAGTTTCACAACAGCGCCACACAGTCACACCTGGGTCACG
>ERZ1740062.257-NODE-257-length-37096-cov-7.493912_pt1 | contig 37096 bp, 38 predicted proteins | sample MGYA00581741_ERZ1740062 | MGnify/ENA primary metagenome ERZ1740062 (study PRJEB43018, sample SAMN04849747) | marine metagenome | isolation source: floating plastic debris | place: Pacific Ocean | collected 2008-09-01 | study: EMG produced TPA metagenomics assembly...
CGCGCATCAACTCACCGCGCACCACATAGCCCAACAAAGGTGTCTCTGGATCCAGCCCCAGGTCTGCCGACGCCGTTGCCACATCGATCAATGTACGCATACCTGCCGCGTTCATCTTTGCGCCAAAGTGCCAGAAATTGATCGCGGCTCCCACCTCACCCGACATGGCAGAGCCAAAGATCAGTGGCGGCGCGCCAAAGACCTGCTCGGTGTCCCCAGCCAAATCCATATCATGATTCTTTGCGGCATAGGCCTGCAGGATCAGCCAGCTTTTGTCCAAAGGGCCACCAGCGATACCGATCTTCATATCGGCCAAATCCGTTACACTTTGGGCAGGACTATCAGCCGGAACCATAATGCCGCCCACAGCTTTTGAATAAGGAATGAAAACATAGTCCTTGCCCGCGGCCCGCTGCCGGGCGACCCAGAGCCAGTCAGAGACGATGATATCCGCCTCCCCCCCCTGAAACGCCACCTTGGCTGCTGATCCACCGGCCATGCCCTGAATCTCAAGATCAAACCCTTCTTCGGCATCCAAGCCATGATGCTGGATCGTGTCGAGTTCCCAATTCACGGTGCCGAACTTCAGAACGGCCGCGCGAAGTGTCGGCGTATCTGCCATACTGATGCTAGCCACACAAATCGCTGCTGCAGCGCCTGCCATTGATTTCCAAAATGTCATTGATGCCTCCCTGATCGGCGTCATCGTAGCAGTATCGCGTCACTTCGGAATACGACCAAAGGCTGAGTATCCATACCGGTGAAGTCATCGTGCGTTGCTGCACAGGGTGGTCTTCGCAATCATTGCTTTTCCTTGCCCACCTGACCACCTAAGTTGGCGTGCAACGTTATCGAAGGCACGTCACATGTCTGCAATCGTACAAGTAAAGAATCTGCGCAAAGCCTATGCCGGAGGTTTTGAGGCGCTAAAATCCGTAAATATCGATATTGAAGAGGGTGAAATTCTTGCTTTGCTTGGGCCGAATGGTGCGGGCAAGACAACCCTGATCTCGACGATTTGCGGGATTGCCGTGCCAACCTCTGGCAGTATCACAGTGGGTGGGCATGACACGCAAATGGAATTCCGTGCTGCCCGCAACCTGATCGGATTGGTCCCGCAAGAGATTAACCTTGAACCGTTTGAAACTGTGATGAGTACGGTCAGCTTTTCGCGCGGTCTTTTTGGCAAGCCACGCAATGATGCCTACATTGAGGGCATCCTGAAGCAACTGTCACTAGATGACAAAAAACACAATAAGATCATGACTCTGTCCGGTGGTATGAAGCGCCGCGTACTGATCGCCAAAGCACTGAGTCATGAACCCAGAGTCTTGTTCCTTGACGAACCCACAGCCGGAGTCGACGTGGAATTGCGCAAGGACATGTGGGAGGTTGTTGCAGGTCTGAAAGCGTCTGGTGTGACGATCATCCTGACCACGCATTACATCGAAGAAGCAGAGGCCATTGCCGACAGGATCGGTGTGATCAACAAAGGTGAAATCCTATTGGTTCAGGACAAGGCTGACCTGATGGCGCAAATGGGTCAAAAGCAACTCCGCATTGATCTGGCCGAGGTGACACCGGAGGTTCCCAAGAGCTTGCAGGCTTACAATCTGTTTCGTGCCGATGACGGTCTCAGCCTGACCTACAGCTACGATACCAAAGGCGAACGGACGGGGATCACAACCTTGCTGAACGATCTGCAAAAGGCCGGACTGCAGATGAAAGACATCCAGACAGCACAAAACAGTCTTGAAGACATCTTTGTCGGACTGGTGAAGGAAACATCATGAACCTGAACGCTGTCCTGACGATTTATATCTTTGAAATGCGAAGGTTCTTCCGCACGTTGACGCAGAGCCTGATTTCGCCTGTCCTGTCCACATCGCTTTATTTTGTCGTCTTCGGGGCTGCCATTGGTAGCCGCATAGATGAGGTGGAAGGCGTCAGCTATGGCGCGTTTATTGTGCCAGGGCTGGTCATGCTATCGGTGATGACACAAGCGACGTCAAACGCCAGCTTTGGCATCTATTTCCCGAAGTTCATCGGCACCATATACGAATTACTGTCAGCCCCCGTGAACTTCCTTGAAATCGTGGCGGGCTATGTGGGGGCTGCCGCGACCAAGGCGCTGTTCATTGTGGTGATCATCCTGATTACAGCTTTCTTCTTCGTTGATATCCAGATCGCTCATCCCTTTGCCATGGTGGCGTTTCTGATCCTGACCTGTGTCAGCTTTGCCCTCTTAGGCTTTATCATCGGCATCTGGGCGGGGAACTTTGAACAGCTTCAACTGATCCCGCTCTTGGTCATCACCCCGCTGGTGTTTCTGGGGGGGTCCTTTTATTCGATCACTATGCTGCCGCCTGTCTGGCAGACGGTCACGCTGTTTAATCCGGTGGTCTATCTGATCAGTGGTTTCCGCTGGTCATTCTTCGGGACGGCTGATGTGGGGATCGGCGTCTCCCTCTTCGCAATCGCGCTTTTCACCGGTATCTGCCTTGCGGTAATCTGGTGGATCTTCCGCACGGGCTGGCGGATCAGGCAGTAGCCCTTGTGCGGCCTGACAGAAGGCCTAAGTAGGGGCGCATGAAAAGATTTATTCCCTTTGTGAAATCTGCCCCCTTTGTCGCCGTCATCCGGCTGCAAGGGGCCATTGTGAATAGCGGTCGGGGTCTTGATAACCCAAGCCTCGCCCCAGTCATTGAAAAGGCTTTCAGCAAAGGCAAGCCCACTGCTGTCGCGCTGGAAATCAATTGCCCCGGTGGGTCACCCGTGCAATCGTCGCTGATCGCATCCCGCATCCGACGTCTGGCAGATGAAAAGAAGGTGCCGGTCTTCGCATTTGTTGAGGACGTGGCAGCATCTGGCGGTTATTGGCTGGCCTGCGCGGCGGATGAGATTTTTGTTGATAGCTGTTCAATCACCGGATCAATCGGCGTAATCAGCGCAGGCTTCGGTGCGCATGAAGCGATTGAGAAGGTCGGTGTGCAGCGCCGGGTGCACACGGCCGGCAAGTCCAAATCCATGATGGACCCGTTCAAGCCCGAAAAACCCGCTGATGTGAAAAAGCTGAAAGGCTGGCTGGAAGATCTGCACGCCACGTTCATCGAATACGTTAAGTCACGGCGGGGCACGAAACTATCTGACAATCCTGACCTGTTCACCGGCGAAGTTTTCATCGGGCAAAAAGGGATCGAAGCCGGGCTTGCTGACGGGATCGGCCATCTGGCCCCAGTGATGAAAGACCGCTTTGGCGAAAACGTGAAGTTTCGCCGCTACGACCAGAAAAAACCGCTGCTCGCACGGTTTGGCGCACGCATCGTCGATGATGCGGTTGCCGGGATCGAAGAACGCGCGGCCTTTGCAAGGTTCGGCCTGTGATCCTCAAGGCGATCTTTGCCTTCCTCGCCTTCATGATGGTGCTGGGTATGTTCGGGAAATGGCGTTTTCCGGGGCAGGATCGGCTGGCACAGGCCAAGTGCCCCAAATGCAACCGTTACCGCATAGGCAAGGGTCCTTGCGTTTGTGAAAAGGGACGCGGATGAAGGCGCTTGTGACAGGGGCAGGCGCCCGGCTGGGGCAGGCGATGGCACTGTATCTGGGCGGACGCGGTTACGATGTGGCTGTGCATTACGCCGGCTCCAAAGATGGGGCTGATGATACGGTTGCACAGTTGCACGCCATGGGGCGGGAAGCCTGCGCGCTTCGGGCCGATTTACTGGATGAAAACGCGACACAAACACTCATCCCACGCGCGGTTGAAACCTTGGGCGGACCGCTGATCTGCTTGATCAACAATGCCTCGATCTTCGAATACGACAACGTCGAAACCGGCACCCGTGAAAGCTGGGACCGGCATATGGAATCGAATCTGCGCGCGCCATTTGTCCTGACGCAGCAATTTGCAGCGCAGGTGCCGGAACCAGCGATGGATGACAGAGACGAGCCTGTGGCCCGTGGGCTTGTCATCAACATGCTCGATCAAAGGGTGCACAAGCTGACCCCTGAGTTCATGAGCTACACCATCGCCAAGATGGGGCTGTGGGCAATGACACGCACATCGGCTCAGGCGCTGGCACCACGTGTGCGCGTGAACGGCATTGGACCGGGGCCAACGCTGCGAGGACACCGACAAAGCACAGCGCATTTCGACAAGCAGCGCGCGGCGACTATCCTGAAACGCGGCGCCAATCCAAAAGATATCACTGCAGCGCTGGGATACTTTCTTGATGCGCCAGCCGTAACGGGTCAAATGCTGGCAGTTGACGGAGGACAGCATTTAGCGTGGGAAACCCCGGATGTCCTTGGGGTTGAGTAACCGCGCGTCAGAGTTACGCACTGCGCCGCTGTAAGTTCACAAATCGTTTACAAATAGCCTATTTTTCAATGTGTTACCAAAGTATGAATAAAAATACATATATAATTCAACGTCTTAGAATATTGCCTGTTTTTTGGGCAGTTTGACGAAGTCAGCCGAAAACAACAGAAAATTCCCTCTAACAACAATTCACCCACTGACTTATCCACAGAAAAAGTGGATGCCTTTCCTCTTGTCCTCGCAGCGTTACCATTGCAGCCAGATGAGAATCACGAATAGAGCAGCATGACCAACACGACACCCACCGGATATGACGTGATCCATGGCTATCTGCGCACGCTTGATAGCTCTCCCGGTGTTTACCGGATGCTCGATGCGGAAAGCCGGGTGCTATATGTTGGTAAGGCGCGCAGTCTGAAAAACCGCGTCAGCAATTATGCCCGGCCGGGCGGTCATTCGCCCCGGATCGAACGAATGATCCGCGACACGGCAAGCATGATGTTTCTGACAACACGGACGGAAACCGAGGCGCTGCTTTTAGAACAGAACCTGATCAAGCAGCTGAAACCGCGTTACAATGTGCTTCTACGCGACGACAAAAGCTTTCCAAATATCCTGGTTGCGATGGATCATGCCTTTCCGATGATCAAAAAGCATCGGGGCGCAAAGAAGCAAAAGGGCAATTACTATGGACCCTTTGCCGGGGCAGGTGCTGTAAATCGCACCTTGAACCAATTGCAGCGCGTCTTTCTGCTGCGCAATTGTTCGGACAGCGATTTTGAGACGCGGACGCGACCCTGTCTGCAATATCAGATCAAGCGCTGCTCTGGCCCGTGTTGCGGGTTGATCAGTGAAGATGATTATGCGGCCTCGGTCCGCGATGCCGAACAATTCCTGAAAGGCCAGACCAAGGGCATACAGGAAGCGTTGGCCAAGCAGATGCAGGATGCCAGCGCCGAGATGGAGTTTGAGCGCGCCGCAGCCTTGCGTGATCGAATAAAAGCGCTGACGCAGGTGCAATCGGCCCAGGGCATCAACCCACAGAACACAGCAGAGGCGGACGTGATCGCGCTTCATACCGATGGTGGGCAGGCCTGCGTGCAGGTGTTTTTCATCCGCGCCCATCAGAACTGGGGCAACCACGATTATTATCCGCGCATCAGCGGCGATGAGGATCTGTCAGAGGTAATGGAAGCCTTCGTTGGCCAATTCTACGCCACGCGTGAGCCGCCAAAGATGCTGCTGCTCTCGCATGGTCTGGATAACGACGATCTGATGGCCGATGCCCTATGTGAAAAGGCCAGCCGCAAGGTTGAGATCACCGTGCCGCAACGAGGAGAAAAGGCAGAATTGGTTCAGTCGGCCCTGCGCAATGCCCGCGAAAGCCTTGCCCGCAAGATGTCCGAGACAGCGACGCAGGCCAAACTGCTCAAAGGCGTGGCTGCGGCATTTGATCTACAGAAAGTACCTGAAAGAATCGAAGTCTACGACAACTCTCACATTCAGGGCGCACATGCGGTGGGTGCGATGATCGTGGCTGGCCCCGAGGGATTCGACAAAAATCAGTACCGCAAATTCAACATCAAGGACACCAAGATCACCCCGGGCGATGACTTTGGCATGATGAAAGAGGTGCTGACCCGCCGTTTCCAGCGGCTGCTGAAAGAAGATCCAGACCGCAATCAGGGCACATGGCCGGACCTTTTGCTGATCGACGGTGGCGCGGGGCAAGTCAGCGCCGTGCAGGAAATCATGGACGGTCTGGGCGTCGCCGACATCCCCATGGTGGGCGTCGCCAAAGGCGAAGACCGTGATGCCGGGAAAGAGGAATTCTACCGCACCGGCAAACCGGTTATGGCGCTTCGGCACAACGACCCGGTGCTCTACTTTATCCAGCGCATGCGAGACGAGGTGCACCGCTTTGCGATCGGGACGCACCGCGCCAAACGCTCCAAGGCGATCGGGGCAACGCCGCTAGATGACGTGCCCGGCGTCGGCGCCAAACGCAAACGTGCTCTTCTTGCACATTTCGGCTCAGCCAAAGCTGTTGCGCGTGCCAACCTTGCCGATCTCAAGGCGGTGGATGGTGTGTCGGCCAACATGGCGCAGACGATCTATGATTTCTTTCATGAAAGCGGTGGGTAAGCAGCCCTCCCGCATCATTCACTCCGGCCAAGCGGTGCCGTGCGCCCAACAAAGAGCAGTACCAACAGGATAACCAGCGCAGCGCCAAACAACTGACTAATGAGCCGTTGTGCTGCAAAGACTGCGGTAACCTGACCATCATCAATCCTGACCTCCTCCAGGACCAGCGCCGCCAAAGCGACATTGCCGCCAGCGGACCGCAGATCGTAAACAGGGAAGGTATTCAGAAACGTCTGCAACATACCACCAAGAAGCCGTTTCAAGGCAGCGGTCAGCTCTGGGTCAAAGGTTTGTGTTGCGGTCCTATCATCTGTTACTGCACGAAACGCATTGCGTGCGCCTTGCACCAGAAGATCACCCAAATCCCTGCGGTCCATCTCGTCTGTCCCGGCGTTTTCATTCGGAAAGGCAAGCTGCACCTCTTCATAGTTCAGGTCCTTTAGGTAGAACGCGCCGTCGTCGTAGTGGATATTCAAGGCCGCCGTCAGAGAAATAGCGCCGGTGAACATCGGCGCCTTGGTGTCCAGCTCCCACGCAGTAGCGACACGGTTACCAGCGCTGAGATCGATCCTACCAGCGTTGACCGTCGCAGATCCGATGCGCTGTTCAACCTGGAAAGGCAGTCTTTCGGCGATGGCGTCGTTGATCTGGGCTTGTGTCACGCTCACTGGATAGGACGGCAGCAGGAAGAAGCCCAAAGTCAAAGCTACCATTAGAATGGAAACGACCGCGATGAAAAAATGACGCATGTTGGGCACCTTTGAACAGACAAGTTAAGCGCGTTCTAATACGTGCATGGTGGTTGGACCAGCGGCATGTTTTTCGTCTTTCGACCGTTTGCGCAGCTGGTGGGGACAACCCGAAAAAATGCAATGCCATCCGTATGGTCTGGCATCTGCGCCCGTGCCACGCTACGAATTCCCATATGACGTTGAACCTGCCCAATATCCTCACAATCCTGCGACTGGCGGCGGCGCCAGGCGTTGTTGTGATGTTTCTTTACTTTCATCGCCCTTGGGCGGATTGGTTTGCGCTGGTCCTGTTTGTGACAGCGGCGCTTACTGATTTCCTTGATGGCTACCTTGCCCGCGCCTGGAAGCAAGAGACCAAGCTGGGCGCGATGCTGGACCCGATTGCCGACAAGGCGATGGTCATTATTGCATTGATCGTCATCACTGGTTTCTCCGGCATGAACCCCTGGATCCTGTTGCCAGCAACGGTGATTATCTTTCGCGAAGTATTTGTTTCCGGATTGCGCGAATTTTTGGGGGATACGGCAGGAACGCTGAAGGTCACACAACTGGCGAAATGGAAAACAACAGCTCAGATGGTTGCCATTGCCATGCTTTTTGCGACGGGCGCGTTTGAGCATTACTTTGGCATGCAGTCGCTTGCGATGACCTCCGAGATGGTCGAGGCCGCAATTTCGGGCAGCGGCCCAGATGAACTGGGCCTGTGGTGGAAATATCAGGGTATGACGATCAGCTGGTGGGGCGGTATTATCATGCTATGGCTCGCCGGCGTCCTGACACTTGCCAGCGGCTGGGACTATTTCCAAAAGGCACGGCCCTATTTGAAGGATGGTGCAGTATGAACGTGATGTATTTTGCGTGGGTTCGCGAACGGATCGGTGTTCCGCAGGAAGAAGTTGAAACGGATGCGGCCACGGTCAATGACCTGATCGCAGAGCTGCGCGCGCGCGAAGACCGGTATGATGCGGCCTTTGCAGATGTATCGGCACTACGCGTAGCGCTGGATCAAGAACTTTCGGATTTCGATGCGCCTCTGAACGGTGTGAAAGAAGTTGCGTTCTTTCCCCCGATGACGGGCGGTTGAATGGTCGTTCGTGTGCAAACGGATCTTTTTGACGCCGGTGCAGAGCTGAATAGCTTTGCGCAAAATCGCACGAATGTCGGCGCTGTCGTCAGCTTTATCGGCGTTGTCCGCGATACAAAGGGGGATCTGTCAGAAATGCAGATCGAGCACTACCCCGGCATGACAGAACGCGCGATTGGCAAGATCGTGGAAGAGGCTGTGACGCGATGGGGTTTGGTAGATGCCATGGTCATCCACCGCCACGGTAATCTTAAGCCAGGTGCGCCGATCATGATGGTGGCGACTGCAGCAGCCCATCGGGCAGCCGCGTTTGAAGCCGCAGACTTCTTAATGGACTATCTGAAGTCCCGCGCGCCCTTTTGGAAGAAAGAGATTACGTCCAGCGGCGCTGACTGGGTTGCCGCCAAAGATGAGGACGAGATCGCCCTAAACCGCTGGTGACCGCGCAAGGGCCGCGCAGGCGTCATGCCTCGGACATGTGGTGATGTGGTTGTTAAAAAGCCCTGTCGCTTCCATGAACGCATAGACAATTGTTGGGCCACAAAACCGGAAACCGGCTTTCTTGAGGTCTTTTGATATCTGTGCCGACAGCGGCGACTGGGTTGGGATGTCAGCGCGATCCGAAAAGGTGGTGCGCAATGGCATCCCATCAACATAGTTCCACAAGAACCGGTCAAAACCTTCGCGCGCCTCAATCTCGGCCCAGGCGCGGGCATTGCCGATAGTCGCCTCGATCTTGCCACGATGGCGAATGATACCGGGATCTTGCAAAAGACGTTCGACGTCCTCGTCACCCCATTCGGCGATCATATGTGGGTCGAACCCTTCAAAGGCCGCGCGGAAATTCTCGCGTTTCTTGAGGATTGTGATCCAGCTGAGACCTGCCTGAAAACCATCCAGTATCAGCTTTTCCCAAAGCGCCCGGCTATCATATTCCGGCACACCCCATTCGGTGTCGTGATAATCGATGTAAATCTGTTCGGGTCCCGCCCAGCCACAGCGCTCGCTCATTCTTTGTCCTTAACCCGTTATTAGGCCACATCAATGCATCTTACTCGGGTAGTATGGAGTCCGGATATGGAAAACGCCACGCTTGCCCGCGTTGAAATGGACGAACAGGCACTCATCGACCCGCTGCATTATGCAATCGCCAGCCGGGATGCAGATGTGATGACGCTGGTATCCGACGCGCTGACTGCGGGCCGCGCGCGTCTGGCGTTTCATCCAATTGTGACGGCTGATGCGCAACCACGTATCACCTTTTACGAAGGGTTGGTGCGACTCATGGATGACGCGGGGCGCATCATTCCAGCCGCCCATTTTATGCCACTCGTCGATGAAACCGGTATCGGACGCCAGATTGATTGCGCTACACTTGATCTGGCGTTGCGATTTTTGAGGCAAAATCCGCATGTCCGGCTCTCAGTGAATGTCTCGGCCCGGTCGATTGGCGACGGTGCATGGCGGCGCATTCTGGACAACGGGCTTTGGCATCAAAACGATCTTGGTGACCGGCTGATTTTCGAAATCAGCGAAACATCGGCCATGATGTTGCATGAAAACGTCATCCGGTTCATGGCTGAAATGCAGCCAAAGGGAGTCTGTTTTGCACTGGATGGTTTTGGTGCGGGGATGACGGCCTTTCGCTATCTCAAGGACTTCTTCTTCGATCTGGTCAAGATCGATAAGTCTTTCATCCGTGGTATCGAAAGCGATCCCGACAATCAGGTACTCGCCGAGGCGCTGATCACCGTCGCCCACCAGTTTGAGATGTTTGCGATCGCTGACGGGGTCGAGACAGAGGCTGAGGCGCGCTTTCTCCGCCAGATCGGCGTCGATTGCCTACAGGGCTATCTTTACGGCGTGCCCAAATTCGAGCTGTGATGATGGTTGCGCTAACTGCATACGGGATTTGATTTGCTCTAAATTGACCGACAGCATAAACAAGGGAACGAGCCGCAGTGGGGGCTGACTCGTACCTGTTTAAGTATGATTGGCCTCGTCCTGCCAAGGGAGCAAACCTAAAAGGACTAATTCATGACCAATGTCGTAATCGCATCAGCCGCCCGGACCGCCGTGGGCAGCTTTGGTGGATCATTCGCGAACACCCCGGCCCACGATTTGGGTGCTGCCGTTTTGGAAGCGGTTGTCGAACGCGCGGGCGTCGATAAATCCGAAATAAGCGAAACGATCCTTGGTCAAGTGCTGACCGCCGCACAAGGCCAGAACCCCGCACGCCAGGCACATATCAATGCTGGTCTGCCTCAGGAATCTGCTGCTTGGGGAATCAACCAGGTGTGTGGGTCCGGTCTGCGCGCAGTTGCGCTGGGTGCGCAGCATATCCAGCTTGGAGATGCAGACATTGTCGCTGCAGGTGGTCAGGAAAACATGACCCTGTCGCCCCACGCTGCCGCTTTGCGGGCCGGACATAAAATGGGCGATATGAAGTATATCGATACGATGATCCGCGATGGTCTTTGGGATGCATTCAACAACTATCACATGGGCCAAACGGCTGAAAACGTCGCAGAGAAATGGCAGATCAGCCGTGATCAGCAGGATGAATTCGCGGTTGCATCGCAAAACAAAGCCGAAGCTGCGCAGAAGGCTGGCAAATTTGACGACGAAATCGCCGCGTTCACCGTTAAGACGCGCAAGGGCGATATCATCGTGGATAAGGATGAATATATCCGTCATGGCGCGACAATGGAGGCGATGCAGAAACTGCGCCCCGCCTTTACCAAGGAAGGGTCCGTCACAGCCGCAAACGCATCCGGTCTGAATGACGGAGCCGCAGCCACGCTGCTGATGTCAGCCGACAATGCGGAAAAGCGCGGTATCGAACCACTCGCCCGGATTGCATCTTACGCCACAGCCGGCCTTGACCCGTCGATCATGGGCGTCGGCCCAATCTATGCGTCACGCAAAGCACTGGAAAAAGCGGGCTGGTCAATCGATGATCTTGACCTTGTGGAAGCAAATGAAGCCTTCGCCGCACAGGCCTGTGCAGTGAACAAAGATATGGGCTGGGACCCCGCCATCGTGAACGTCAACGGCGGCGCAATTGCCATCGGTCACCCGATCGGCGCATCCGGTTGTCGCGTTCTGAACACGTTACTGTTCGAGATGAAGCGCCGGGATGCCAAAAAAGGCCTTGCCACGCTGTGTATCGGCGGCGGCATGGGTGTCGCGCTTTGCGTCGAACGCCCCTGATCTGAATCAAGGCGGTGCGCCACAGGACCGCCTAACACCATCAAAACAATACCTCTGGAGGAGAATACTATGGGACGTGTCGCACTTGTGACGGGCGGCTCGCGCGGAATTGGCGCAGCTATTTCAACCGCATTGAAGGACGCAGGCTATTCCGTTGCGGCCACCTATGCAGGCAACGATGAAAAAGCCGCTGCCTTCACCGCGGATACCGGCATCAAGACCTACAAATGGAACGTGGCCGATTACGAGGCGTGTACTGCCGGTGTCAAGCAGATCGAAGATGATCTGGGCCCTGTTGAAGTGCTGGTCAACAACGCAGGCATTACCCGCGATGCACCATTCCACAAAATGACACCGCAGCAATGGCATGAATGCATCGACACGAACCTGAACGGCGTGTTCAACATGACCCACAATGTCTGGGGCGGCATGCGCGAACGTAAATTCGGGCGGATCGTCACGATCAGCTCGATCAACGGGCAAAAGGGTCAGTTCGCCCAGGCCAACTATGCCGCGACCAAGGCGGGCGATATCGGTTTCACCAAATCGCTGGCGCAGGAAGGCGCGCGCGCAGGTATCACCGTGAACATCGTCGCCCCAGGTTACATCAATACTGAAATGATGAGCACGATTCCTGAAAAAGTGATGAACGAAGTCATCCTGCCGCAAATCCCCGTGGGCCGTCTGGGCGAAGCGGAAGAGATTGCGCGGGCCGTACTGTTCCTGGCATCGGATGACGCGGGTTTCGTGACAGGGTCAACCCTGTCCGCAAATGGTGGCCAGTACCTGGCTTAACCGTATCCTGTCCTGACAAAAGCAAGGGCCGCGCTGATCAGGCGCGGCCCTTTCCCGTTCGGCTACATTCGCAGCCGGAGCGAAACCCTTAACGGCGGCCGCTGATCCAGCGAACCGCATGACGGAATGCATCAGCGCGTTCTTTATGCGCCCGTTGAAAACCTTCGCGAACTTTGGCGTTTGTCGTGATCTCTAGCATTGTTCAATTCCTTTGCCGGTATGCGTCTTGATGTACCTAATATGCGCTTTCATCCACGGCACGACAAACGAGACTTCCTATCGCTTCAGTTAAGCTGTATTAAACTGAAGGTATGAATGAAAGACTACCTCCTCTTACCGCTTTGCGTGCCTTTGAATCTGCTGCAAGACATATGTCCTTTGCGAAAGCAGCAGAAGAATTGAATGTCACGCCTGCAGCTCTTTCTTATCAAATCAAGGCCTTAGAAGCGGATTTGGGCACACCTGTCTTCCATCGCCTTAATCGCGCGGTTGCCCTTACCGAAGCCGGGCGCGCACTTGCACCTGGTGCAACGGACGCTTTTGCAACACTTTCGGCAGCCTGGCGCACAACAAAACGGTTAAACAATAGCGGCGTTCTAACCGTGACCGCTGGCCCTGCCTTTACGTCAAAATGGCTGGCGCCACGGCTTTACAAATTTGCACAGGCGCACCCTGAAATCGAGTTACGTTTTAACGCCAGCTTGCGCGTCGCTGATTTTGACCGGGATGAGGTTGATGTTGCGATCCGCTTTGGCATCGATGTCGATCCGAATGTGTTTGCAGAATCCCTTAACACTGAGTGGTTGACCCCGATGATGACGCCTGAGTTGGCGCGAACCATCAAGACACCTGCTGATTTGGGAAAGACAACCCTGGTCCATGACGATTCTGTTGCATTCCTGAAAATGAACTGGGATTGGCCATCATGGTGCAAGGCCGAGGGTGTGGATGTCGACACCGAACATGGCCTGCGGTTTTCCCAAGCGGATCATGCGCTTGATGCAGCAATGGCGGGTGCAGGTGTAGTGTTGGGCCGGATTACCTTGGCGACGCGCGCCCTGGAATCCGGCCGTCTAGTTGCCCCATTTGATTTGGGTCTGATCGCGGATGCGCAATTTCGGTTCGTTTGTCCAAAAGGACAAGAAGACAGACCACATATCCGCGCTTTCCGTGATTGGGTGCAGGATGAAGTCTCTGCCTCACGTAAGTTCGAACAAGGCCGTCGCTTGGTTCTGTCGAAAAACTTGGCTGCGTAGGCACTGGCTTGGAAGGCTAGCGCCTTTCGTGGCTTAGTGTGCGCTGAGGCGAGTGATCTCTTCCTTGATCATCAGCTTTTGCTTCTTAAGCTTCGCGATTTCGAGGTCATCAGTCGCAGGGCTGCGCTGGAGGAGTTCAACAGACTCCGAGAGGTGCTGGTGCTTCTTCTTCAGTTCCTGCAAATGTGAACTCAAGCTCATGGTCGTCCTCCTCTGGGTGTGTGAATGTACTAAGTGCATCACAGATTAGCGCCCTTGTCACGCCGCAAGGCAGCAATCGGGCCATTCTGTCACGGTGGGCAAGAGGTATTGCCAAAAGGTTAAAGCCCGGTGGGTAATTCCGCGCCATTTCGCAAAATCGCTTGCACCTGTGGGGTATAGCTTTCCTGATCGCCCTGATGTGTAGCGCCATCGTGCATGATCAGCATCGGTGCCATTCGAAAGGCCGCGCGCCCTTCTTGTCGGGCTTGCAGCAGGAAGCGTTCAGGCGCACGGCCAACACGCCCTGCCACAGGTTTGACGATGATGGATCCAAGGCGGCCTTCGATCCCACGCAGGACTTCGGGCAAGCGTTCCATTCGTTGAATAAGGCTCAGATAACCTTTGGGCGCGATCCGCCGGATACCGATGTCGAGCCAGTCTTTCAGGGGTGTTGCACCGCGTAAAGCCGTATCCCGTCCCGCATCATCCGAGGCTGTTCCGACAGCGCGATCAAAATAGGGGGGGTTCATAATGACGTGATCAAATCGCCTTTGGCGGAGGTCTGCAGGCAAGGCGCGCAGATCAGCGGTGACCACTTCAAACGCCGCGCCATTGGCCGCCGCGTTCCGACTTGCCAGATCGGCGTAGCTGCCTTGAATCTCAACCCCGGTCAGCGCCAACTCTGGCACACGAGCGGCAAGGCAAAGTGACGCAACGCCTACCCCGCAGCCCAGTTCCAGCACCGATTGCCCTGATTTTGCGCGCGTGAACGCCGCCAAAAGCACCGGATCGACACCTGCACGATAGCCTTTGCGTGGCTGAAAGGCGCGCACCTTGCCCCCAAGAAAATCGTCGCTTGTCAGGTCGTCAGTCACGGCCCAGATCAATCTCTGCATCGCGCATAACGGCCTCTGCCATGAATAAATCACGGTCTAAAACCATCAACCGACGCGGCATTATGCCTATGCTGCCTTCCAGGACGCTCATGTTTACGTCGAAGGTGAACCAGTCTATACCCTCGCTGTCCAGTAGGGCAGTTGCAAAGGCGATGACGGTGGGGTCGTTGGTGCGCAAGAGCTCTTTCATATCAGCAGACCTATGACGGGGCGCAGTCCTTGTCTATTCACATGACGGAAACTTCAATGAGCCTCGATACCGCCGCCACCAAGCCGCATGAACAACTGGCAGCGGCGCTGGCGGATGACCTATCACGGGTCAATACGATGATCCGCGAACGGATGGCGTCGGAACACGCACCGCGTATTCCCGAAGTGACAGCCCATTTGGTCGAAGCTGGCGGCAAACGGCTGCGTCCAATGCTGACTCTCGCTGCCGCCCGGATGTGCGGTTATGATGGCCCTTACCACGTCCATTTGGCCGCAACTGTTGAGTTCATTCATACAGCCACGCTCTTGCATGATGACGTGGTCGACGAAAGCAAACAGCGACGGGGTCGTCCGACAGCGAACCTGCTTTGGGACAACACATCCAGTGTGTTGGTTGGTGACTACCTGTTCGCACGGTCGTTTCAATTGATGGTCGAGACGGGATCGATCCGGGTGCTGGACATCCTAGCCAACGCGGCTGCAACAATCGCGGAAGGCGAAGTGCTCCAACTGACCGCTGCAAGCGATCTGGCAACAACCGAAGAAATCTATTTGCAAGTCGTGCGAGGCAAGACAGCAGCACTGTTTTCTGCCGCTATGGAAGTGGGTGGTGAAATTGCAGGTCAGGATACCGCAATCAAGAAGGCACTGTTTGACTACGGCGATGCTCTGGGGATCGCTTTCCAGATCGTGGATGATCTGCTTGACTATGGTGGGACGAAAGCCACCGGCAAAAACATCGGTGATGATTTTCGCGAGCGTAAACTGACCCTGCCCATCATTCGCGCCGTTGCTGCCGCCGACGACGAAGAGCGTGCATTCTGGGAACGCACAATAGGCAAAGGTAGGCAAGAGGACGGTGACCTGGACCACGCCATTAGCCTGCTGGCGAAGCACGGCACAATGGAAAGTACGCGGCTTGATGCCATTTCTTGGACGGACAAGGCAAAGGCGGATTTAGGTGGTGTGCCAGATCATCCATTGCGGACAATGCTGATCGACCTGGCTGACTATGTCGTAGCGCGCATCACCTGAGGGCGCGCATAAAGACCCATCAGCCGCGCACAGACAAGCCAGATGATGGCAAGGCCAGCAAGTCCGATTAAGCCGTCCACGAAATAGTGCCATCCCAGATGGACGGAGCCAAACCAGATGGCGATTGCGTATAACGTGGCCAGCGCACCAAGGATTGCACTGACATGCCAAAGCCCAATGGCGCACAAGCTTGCCAAGACCACATGCATAGACGGCATCGCCGAAATACCGCCCGCCGCAGCCGAGATACCCGCGTCGTAGACACGCAGCAAATACTCTTTCCCAAGAAGAAAGACGAATGGACCGGCTTCGACATCCTGTTCTTCCAACCGCGCCATCAAAGGCGCAAATCCTTCACCATCCCCAAAGATGACCCCGTCGAATATGGGCCCGGCAGAGTGAAGTTGGGCCGCCATTACCATGCCCAGAAAAACAAAGCTTGCCAGATACGAAAGCATGAATGTGTAGCGCAAGGCGGGTCGTGCCAAAAAGACGACGCAAATGATGTAACTGATTAACAGTCCTATAAAGGTGGGATGATATAAGAAATCGATCCATCTCGTGACTTGCGCCGACGGGAGGATACCATGCGAAACCTCCCAAGCGTCGCGGCCCGCAAAAATCCAGCGATCCCAAGCGATGAAAAGCGCATCATAGCCATAGCCGTCTGACCCAACGACATTCGTCTTGTAAACCGTGAAGCAAGAGATCGTGACGACAACCGCAAAAAGCGCGCATAAAATATCAGCCAGTCTCACGGGTGAAAAGTAACTCTGGTACCAGGTAAGGCCCTGCTGGGCAGACCCATGTCTCATATCAAGACCACGCCGGATAACGAGATGGCCTAACAAAAACATCAGTGAAACCGCCAGAATGCCACGATAGTAGCGCATGCCCACGTCTTCCAACGAAGGACGGATATCGGTCCCTTGCGAGACGAGCAGAACCACGGCGACAACAGTCAACGCAATTGACGTAGCCTGAAAGCGTCGTGCAATCACCGTATCTTGGCTTTGATCTGCCATCCTGAGGCGGCTCCATCTGATGTCTAGTGACTGCCGTTATGGCCGCGACATAGCCGATAATATGGCGCAGAGGGATCAATATTTCGATGATCTACAGTCAAACGGCTTCATCACGGGGCCTTCACCGTCATTTGGATACTGTCAATTGCGCATGGAAAGACCAATCGCATTGGCTCAGCCTGCAGTCCCTGCTTGATTAAGCCGTGGAAGTACCGCGCAGGATAATACCAGCGGACCAACGGCAGAAGGTTCATTGAACCGCAAGTTATCCCGCAAAGAGCGGAAATGTTACGCCCAGCGCCCAACCAAGGAAAATGCCCAAACCCAACCCGGCCGCGACTGGTCGATGCGTGGCGCGTCCGACCCATCCTGATACCGTACCAAAGATGAGAAAGAACAACAGAATGATGGGCAAGATAAGTAGCAGGAAGAACAACCCATCAAAGTCCAATGCCGTCGCAATGCCAAGCGAGGCGAGCGCAGAAATGCGCACAACAAGGACGCGCCAGAGTGGCGCACGCCCACCTTCGGTCAGGTAACTGTCAGCAAGCATGAAAGGGATCGCGCCCAACGCTATTGCGGCAATAATCCAAATGCGCGCCTCTACAGCAAGAAAAGAGGCAACGTAACGGTCAAGGACCCCACCGAAAATCAGGATGCAAAACAGGGTGATGGGAATAGCGAGAAGCGCACCCGCCCAGTCCAAATGCAACGCCCCTGCCCGCCATAAAACAGCAAGGCTGATCAGACCGTAGACCGCGAAATGGATAGCGAGGTAATCAGCAACAAGGACAGGTAGAAAACCTATTTCCATGGGCCATAGAACCAAGGGCGTGATAATCATTGGGCTCAGCGTGGCACACCAGAACATCCCACTTGGGGGTCGCGCGGGTGGCGCGGAGGACCGCAAGGGCCGCCCAAGCCGCGCCAAAGGCCAGGCCAGCGCAGCAACGCTCATCATCAACAATACAATCCAACCACCACGGTTTTTTATCGGCGTATCGTTCGGTCGGTTGAACACCGCGTTAAGCCAATCACGGGACTCCCTCAATGTCGTGGGCGCGTAAAGGACGCCGACATGTTCTACGTTTGGTGCATTTACGGCACGCCGTCCGGTTCGGTTCGCAAGATCGCCCAATGTCTGATCGAAACCCGCCGAAGGGTCTGTCAGCGCGATCACCCGTGCGGCTTCATCTACCAGTCTGCCTTCCCATTCCCCATTGATGATCAGTAGATTAGATGGAGCGTCACCGGTTACGGCACTGGAAAACATCGACACCGCAACTGTCGCCTGCACCCGCGGATCCGCGATGGCATGGCGGATGATGATGTCGGTCGCCATAGAATGACCCAGAACTGCAAGCCCATCCGCGCCGGGAAGCGCGAGGCTTGCATCGATCACGCGGGCCAGCTCTTCGACCAACAACCGTGTCGTACCATCGATCGAGGTGACATCGCCCGACATCGGCACAGCGTTACGTCCGTGCCCTTTCAGGTCATAAGCCACGGTGATGTAGCCGGCACGCGCCAGCGTCTGCGCAAAGCCAAGCATCAATTGCTGTGATCCGGCAAAGCCATGGGCGATGACAACGACCGGACCAGAAGCTTCACCCGGTAGGCGCCAAATTGTTGCGGGGGTTTTATCCACAGACATCTTGGATGTGACCAGCCCTGCACGCCCTTGTTCCAGTTTGAAAGCTGACAAGCCCGCCAAAGCAAGTGCCACAAAAAGCACCAGCAATGGCCAAACTGACTGGCGCATGTGGTTAGGCGGAATAAGTCGGATGGAACATGTTTTTTGGCGAAAGTGTGAAAATCTCACACCCGTCTGCCGTAATCCCGATAGAGTGTTCGAACTGGGCAGATAGCGATTTATCACGGGTCACAGCCGTCCAGTCATCCGCCAGAACTTTGGTATCGGGACGGCCCAGATTGATCATAGGTTCAATCGTAAAGAACATACCCTCTTCCAGCACGGCCCCAGTGCCCGGACGCCCGTAATGCAGTACATTGGGCGGCGCATGAAAGACCCGCCCAAGCCCATGTCCACAAAAATCACGCACAACTGACATGCGATGGCTCTCAGCATAGGTTTGGATCGCATGGCCGATATCACCGAATGTGTTGCCTGGCTTCGCGGCTTCGATCCCCTTCATTAGCGCGTCGTGGGTGACCTGCACCAAACGCTCCGCTTTGCGGGGTATTTGGCCTGCGACATACATGCGGCTGGTGTCGCCAAACCAGCCATCGACGATGACGGTCACATCGATATTCAGGATATCGCCGTCTTTCAATTTCTTGTCGCCTGGGATGCCATGGCACACGACGTGGTTCACAGAAATGCAGCTGGCGTGCTGATAGCCTTTGTAGCCGATTGTGGCAGAGGTCGCGCCTGCATCATTGACCATCTGGGTGATAATGCGATCAATTTCACCCGTCGTCTGACCGGGAAAGACATGTTCCGCGATGTCATCAAGGATTTGCGCAGCCAACGCCCCGGCCGTTGCCATGCCCGCGAAATCAACACGTTCATAGATGCGGATCCCGTCCTTGGTCATATGGCCCTTATTTGTTTCCACGTGGCATGTCCTTTTACACTTCCCCCGGCACATAGGCGAAAATACGGGTGGTTTCTAGGCCTCGACCGGGATCGGGTCGGCCAAATTTATAGCCTGCGGGCTGATGGCGCAACTTTGGGCGATGGCCATGACACCTGCCCGCTTCGCGGCTTCAAAGGCGGTCGCATATGCCGCGTCGATGTCGCCTGCAATGGTGACCGACTGACAATCGGTACGCTGGACCAGATAAAACATGATGGCGCGGTGGCCTTGCGCAACCATGTTGGCGAGCTCGCCAAGATGCTTGGCCCCTCGTGCTGTCACACTGTCAGGAAACTCAGCAAGGCCACGTTGGCGGGACAGGGTGACGCTTTTGACCTCGACATAGGTATCCGGACCGTTGCCGCTAAGCAGGAAATCGATACGGCTGTTTTCGCCATACTTCACTTCGGCGCGCACCAGATCATAGGGTGGCAAACCCGGGACCTGACGGGCAAGCAAAGCAGCCTTCAAAGCCCTGTTCGGGATCGACGTATCAACGCCGGTGAAGTGCCCATTTTCATGATCGACCAGACGCCAGCCGAATTTCAGTTTCTTCTTTGGGTCATTGTTGGGTTCAAGCCAGACTTTCATGCCCGGTTCTGCCAAGCCCATCATCGATCCAGGGTTTGCGCAATGGGCCGTGACTTCGCGCCCATCATCCAGTCGAACGTCCGCCAAAAAGCGTTTGTAACGGCGGATCAAGCGGGCAGAGATAAGGGGCGTGGCAAATTCCATATGCGCCCTATAACCTGTCTGGCAGAACAGGAGAACGCCCAAATGCCCAACCCCACTGCCGCCATGCTTGTCATCGGGGACGAGATCCTGTCAGGGCGCACCCGCGATGCCAATATGCATTTTCTGGCGGGGCAGCTAACGGATATGGGCATTGATCTGAAAGAAGTGCGAGTGGTTAGCGACGATCACGATGCTATTGTTGCCGCCGCCAAAGTGCTGTCGTCAACCTACGACCATGTCTTCACCAGTGGCGGTATCGGGCCAACCCATGATGACATCACAGCTGATTGTATCGCCGCCGCCTTTGATGTTCCGATTGATGTGCGCGACGATGCCCGTGCGCTCTTACATGCTCACTATGACCGGTCGGGCCAAGAGCTGAACGCCGCGCGGTTACGCATGGCCCGTATACCAAATGGCGCGGTGCTCATCGACAATCCGGTGAGCACAGCGCCCGGCTTTACCCTACAAAATGTACATGTAATGGCAGGCGTGCCATCGGTGTTTCAGGCGATGGTAGCCAGTGTTCTACCAACTTTGACCGGAGGCGCGCCATTGATATCGCGCAGCTTGAGGGTCATGCGCGGTGAAGGTGATATTGCCGGTCCGCTGCGCACATTTTCCGAAACCTTTGGCGACCTTTCTGTCGGCTCCTACCCATTTCAGAAAGATGGGTTATACGGCGCGAATGTCGTTGTGCGCGGGACAGACGCGGCGCGACTGGATAGCGCAATGGACGCCTTGTCAGAGATTTTCGGCTCATGATGCTACCGACTGCACAGAAACTCTACGCCATAGTAGATGGGACCTGGCCTGCTTCGGCAAAGCAGGCGCTTGGGCCGTGGATGGTTCGTCTAGATGACAGCGGCAGCAGCCGCGTAAGTGCGACAACGGCAGAACAGCCTTTTGAAGATGCTGATATACCCTTGGCAGAAGCAGCAATGCGAGAAGCCGGACAGCCCCCACTGTTCATGATCCGTGAGGGCGAAGATGTTTTGGATGCCCAGTTGGATGCGCGGGGCTATGTCGTCAAAGACCCGGTCAACATGTATGCGGCTCCTATCGATCTGATTGCCACGGAAAGGCCGCCTGCCGTGACAACATTCGAAGTTTGGCCACCGCTTGCGGTCCAGACCGACATCTGGGCGGAGGGTGGCGTTGGCCACGGGCGGATTGCGGTGATGGACCGGGCACGCCCGCCAAAAACATCGCTGCTTGGGCGGATCAATGACAGACCTGCTGGTACAATCTATGTCGGGTTAGCCGCTGACTGCGCGATGATACACGCGCTTGAAGTTGCCGAAATGAATAGGAGACAAGGTTTGGCAAGACATCTAACACGTGCGGCGGCTTTCTGGGCGCGGGATAATGGTGCTACCTACCTTACACTTGTGACAACAGTGGCCAATGAAGCGGCAAACACGCTCTATGCTTCCCTCGGCATGACACTTGTGGGACATTACCATTATCGGACCTTGCCGGAGTAATCTTTTGAAAAAACAGCCAACCGCACTTGATCTGCCAATGCTCGACCCACTGCCAGAGGCCACGCAGAAGTACTTCGATATCTGCAACGAAAAGCTGGGCATGGTGCCCAATGTCTTGCAGGCTTACGCATTTGATACGGACAAGCTGAACGCCTTCACCGCACTCTACAATGACGTGATGCTGGCCGCCTCTGGCCTGTCGAAACTCGAACGTGAAATGATCGCGGTCACCGTGTCCTCGATCAACAAATGCTATTACTGCCTGGCGTCACATGGGGCTGCAGTGCGGCAGTTGTCAGGCGATCCGCAATTGGGTGAAATGCTTGTCATGAATTGGCGCGCGGCCCGACTGGATGAGCGGCAAAGAGCGATGCTGGAATTTGCTGAACTGATGACGACAGCAAGCGCCAAGATTGAAGAGAAAGATCGCGCCGCACTGCGCAAAGTGGGTTTCACCGATCGCGACATTTGGGACATTGCAGCGGTGACGGGCTTTTACAACATGAGCAACAGAATCGCGTCAGCCACCGATATGCGCCCGAATGATGAATACCATGCGCAGGCGCGATGATCGGTCGAGCGTTTGTCTTTCTTTGCCTTTTAACCGGGTTTGCAAAGGCCGAGACGCTGGCTTTCCCAAGCAATGCATCATTGCAAATGGATGTGCGCAATCCGCTGGATAGTTACGCGCTACCAACGGGTATCTGGAACGGAACTGAGGTTCCGACCAAAACGGTTGAGGGCCAGTTGATCCAACAGGCCTGGAAGATTGATGCGGCCACACTCACCACTTTACAACTTCTCCAGCCACTGCGGGCACAGTTACGCGATGCCGGATTTCAAATCCTGTTGGATTGCCAGACAGAAGCATGCGGTGGTTTTGATTTCCGGTTTGGGACAGCAACGCTGCCGCCGCCCGAGATGCAGATCAATATTGGCGACTTCCGGTTTCTTGCTGCTGAACGCACGACTGGGCCCGAGCCGGAATACGTTAGTCTTTTTGTTAGCCGCACATCCCAAGCCGGCTTTGTTCAATTCACGCACGTCGGTGCAACGACCGACGCGGAGCCGCTGACCAGCATCAGTGCGCCACCAATCCGTACATCCCAAACAGGAATACAGACGGGTCTTGCAGCCAGCCTTGACGAAAATGGCTATGCTGTTTTGGATGATTTGGCGTTCGGGACTGGTTCGGCGCAGCTGGCACCAACGCGCTTTAACTCGTTGGAGCGGCTTGCCGACTATCTCTCTGCAAATCCCGCACTGACAGTCGCGCTGGTAGGTCACACTGACAGTTCGGGGGCGTTGGCTGGCAACATTGCATTGTCCAAGCAAAGAGCCGGGTCAGTTCTGGAACGCTTGGTCAACGACTATGGTATCCGCCGTAATCGCTTAGAGGCCGAAGGTATGGGTTATCTGGCCCCTATCGCAACAAACCGAACAGAACAGGGACGTGAAGCGAATAGACGGGTCGAAGTCATTATTACATCGATCCAGTAGCAGACGGCGGACCATTCCCTCTGACACACAAAACCATCAGGTTGGCATTTGCGTAACGTGCAAACCAAATTTCGCTACCGCCTTATGAAAAGCTGTTGCCGCCCGAACAAAGCATCTCACGGACCCTCACAATCATGCTGCGATAAGTTCAGGCGACATTCCGTGTCGTGTCTAGCATCTGCTTGCATCCATAACATCAACCGTCTGGCTAAATCGTCACCGGCTGCTGCGGCAGCTCATCCCAAACGACAAGCTGCGCACGACCATTTGCCTTAGCGGTGTATAGCCCTTTATCGGCGTAGGCCATCATTTCATGCAGGCTGAGTTCTGGGCGCGTCACGACGGCCCCGACAGATAAGGTCACCCAATGGGTTTGTTGGTCGACCTCGGATTTGAACGAAATAGGCCGGGTAAAGCGACTCGCAATTGCCTTGGCCTGATCCAAGCTTATCCCAGGTAGGAGGATAGCAAACTCCTCCCCTCCAATCCGGCCCACGACATCACCTTTCCGCAAGACCGCTTGCATTGTTTTTGCAATGGCTTGCAAGCAGTTATCCCCGGTCTGATGACCATGTATGTCGTTTATCGCCTTGAAACGATCTGCATCCAATAGCAGCAAGACCCCACTGGTGCTGGTTTTTTGGCGCCGCGTGGCAAGATCAAGAAACGTATTCCGGTTATTGAGGCCGGTCAGCCCGTCTTTGCAAGCTGACTTCCACAGCTGCTTTTGCAACTTCATTTGATACAGCATGATCACAAAGAAGAAGATGACGAATGGGGCATCGACAAAGATCGCGTGGTTTACGTAGTAGCCGCGGTCGTGGACCTTCCCCTCGTGATAAATGAATGAGAATACGACGTTGGCCACGGCGATCATCGCCATAAAAAACACAGCGCGCGCGGCCATTCCAAAGGAGGATCGCGGCGCAAGGATACGCATAATCTTGTCCATAGCAGCCCTATTTATTTCGCAGGCTGATACCAACTATCCATTGCGGTTCGATTAACAAAAAAAGCGCGGCCAGATGAGGCCGCGCCAGTGGGGTGTCGGAGCACCTTAGGGAAAATTTACCATGTATCAGGGCCTTTTTCGGCAAAGGCGTGCACTAGAAAATCGATGAACGCACGGACCTTAGGTTGCGTGAACCGGCCCGGCGGATAGACAGCATAGATGCCCTGCGTCTCAACCGGCAGATCAGGAATGGCTTCCTCGACCAACCCGTCGCGCATGGCGTCGGCATAAAGAAAACTTGGCAGATAGGCGATACCCAGCCCGCCGACACAAGCGTTCAGCAATGACTGTCCATCATTGACAGTCAGCCAGCCTGCCGTGCGCACCTGACGCTTTTCGCCCGATGGGGCGGTCAACTTCCAAACGGCAGAGTTTGCCTGATTGGAATAGTGCAGCAACTTGTGTTCGTTGAGGTCGTCGATTTTTTCGGGTCTGCCATACTGCTCAAAATAGGCGGGACTTGCGATCATGCGTTTTGTCGTGTCGGTCAGCTTGCGGGCGCGCAAAGTGCTGTCTTCCAGCTCACCAATGCGCACAGCCATGTCGAATCCTTCGGAAATCAGTTCCACATAGCGGTTGTTGAGGACCATGTTGACGGTGATATCCGGGAATTCGCTCAGGAAATCGCCCAATACCGGGGAAAGATGGTTCACGCCAAAATCTGTGGCAACGCTGATCCGCAAAAGACCAGACGGTGCGGATTGCATCGAGGTGACAAGCGCATCGGCTTCACCTGCGTCGTTCAGCACACGGCGAGCACGGTCATAATAGGCAAGGCCAATTTCAGTTGGGCTGACCCGACGTGTCGTGCGGTTCAAAAGGCGCGCACCAAGGCGCGCCTCAAGCGACGAAACATGTTTGGAAACAGCGGATTTGGAGATGCCCATTTTTTTGGCCGCGTCTGTGAAACCACCTTGATCAACAACTGTGGCAAAGGCCTCCATTTCTGTCAGACGATCCATACGCGTGTTCCAAACTCTTGCTACTGTTTCCACTTTGATGACGCCCAATTCGGGCAGGAATAGGACCAATGCCTGACAATACCGGGGTATGAATCGGTTTGGTGCGTCTTGGGAAACAGCAAAATGACAGGTGTTCGCCGCCCTTTGCGCGATATTTTGCTATCACAATGTGGCGGCCAGTCGGGTGCCTTGATCAATAGCGCGTTTGGCGTCGAGCTCTGCGGCCACATCAGCTCCGCCAATGATATGGACGTTGCGTCCAGCGTCAATGAGCGCATCTCCCAAGCTGCGTTCAGGCACCTGCCCGGCGCACAGCACAATCGTGTCGGCAGCGACCAGCTGCGGGTCTTCGCGGGTTTCACCCCTGCTGATATGCAGCCCCTTTGCGTCGATCTTTTCGTAGTTCACGCCACCGATCATCTGCACATTCTTCATCTGCAGCCCAGCGCGGTGAATCCAACCAGTGGTTTTTCCCAGGCGCTTGCCCAGCTTTTCCGATTTCCGTTGGAGAAGTGTGACCTGTCTGACGGGTGCTTCGGGCTTAGGACCTTCGGGGCGGAGACCGCCGCGTGTGTCATCAGGATCACCAACACCCCATTCCTCCAACCATTCATCCAGGTTTTCGGTCGGGCTATTGTCGGTAACAAGGTATTCGGCCACGTCAAAACCAATGCCGCCCGCACCGATAATGACGACGCTTTTGCCGACCGGCTTCTTACCGCGCAGCACGTCAATGTAGGACAGAACATTCTGACCATCCTGACCGGGAATCTCAGGGTTCCGTGGGGCGACACCGGTGGCGATGATGATGTCATCATAATCAGCCAATAGTTCAGGCGTTGCGGTAGTGCCGAGTTGCAAGGTAATCCCCGCCTTCACAACCATCGTGCGGTAATAATCGACCAACCCCCAGAACTCTTCCTTGCCGGGGACCTGTTTGGCCATGTTGAGCTGGCCGCCGATTTCATCAGCCTTGTCAAGAATGGTAACCGCATGCCCACGTTCGGCAGCAGTCAGTGCAGCGGATAGACCAGCAGGGCCCGCACCCACGACGGCGATTTTCTTTTTCTCATCAGCCGGTTGAATTGTCAGTTCCGTTTCGTGACAAGCGCGCGGATTTACGAGGCAGGAAGACAGCTTGCCGCTGAACGTATGATCGAGGCACGCCTGATTGCATGCGATACAAGGGGCGATTTGGTTCGCCTTACCTGCCGCTGCCTTTGCCACGAAATCGGCATCTGCCAAGAAGGGGCGCGCCATGCTGACCATGTCGGCGCAGCCGTCGGCCAATACGCCTTCGGCAACCTCGGGCATGTTGATCCGGTTGGAGGTGATGATGGGGATCTGGACCTCGCCCATCAGCTTTTTCGTCACCCACGTAAAGGCACGGCGCGGGACAGAGGTGGCGATGGTGGGAATGCGCGCCTCGTGCCAGCCAATCCCGGTATTCAGGATCGTGGCCCCTGCGTTTTCAATTGCTTTGGCAAGCTGCACGACCTCCTCCCAGGTTGATCCATTGGGAACCAGGTCAATCATGGAAAGCCGATAAATAACAATGAAATCGGTGCCGACGGCCTCCCGGACCCGGCGGACGATTTCGATCGGCAGACGCATTCGGTTCTCGTAAGACCCGCCCCAGCGGTCGTTGCGCTTATTGGTGTGGGTTACCAGGAATTGATTGATGAAGTATCCTTCAGATCCCATGACCTCGACCCCGTCATAACCCGCCTGCTGCGCGCGGGTGGCAGCGGTAACGATGTCGCTGATCTGTTTCTCTATTCCGTCCTCATCAAGTTCTTTTGGTGGGAAAGGTGAGATGGGGGATTTGATAGCTGAGGGTGCAACGCAATTGGGTGCATAGGCGTAGCGGCCTGCATGCAGGATTTGCATTGCGATCTTCCCGTCCGCCTCATGCACACGGTCTGTGACGATCTTGTGATTGGCAATGTCCTGATCAGTATAAAGCCCTGCAGCACCCGGAAAAACCCCGCCTTCGGAGTTGGGAGCCATGCCGCCTGTAACCATCAGAGCCACCTGACCACGGGCACGGGCGGCGTAAAACTCGGCGACGCGGTTCCAGTCTTTTGTTTCCTCAAGCCCGGTATGCATCGAGCCCATCAGCACCCGGTTTTTGAGTGTTGTGAATCCAAGGTCCAAGGGTGCCAGAAGATTGGGATATTGGGTCATGCTGCGCCTCCGCTTTTGCGGTACAATGGCCAAAGTTGACGCGCAGGTCACCCCCGAACGCCGCGTCATGAAGATCAGACTGACCAACGCGGTTTTCGTGACGCCCATGTTCTGCGCAAGCCAGCCTTGCCCGTTAATAAACCCCACAAGTCACGCATTGGCATGTCGTTTTGTTTTGCTTTCAGCATAACCGCCGCTACTCTTTGGACAAATGAGGAGTGAAAAATGGAAGCTAGCTTTTCGCGCCGCAAGTTATTGACGCCAAGCGAGCTGCGCAGTCTGTCAGAACGATCAGATATGCGCGGTGCGCTGCAAATGGCCAGTCATGTAGGGGCCATTTTTCTGGTCGGCATAGTGCACTACCAAAACATGGGAACTGGATGGGTGGTTTTAAGCGGCGCTGCATTGGGCGTGCTTTTGAATTTTCTTTACGCCGCACAGCATGAGCTTTCTCATGCGACCGTGTTCAAGACCCGCAAGCTGAACGAAGTGTTTGGGCGTATCATTGGATTCATCCAGTTTTTCCCACGTGACTTTGATCAGATCATGCATTTTGCCCATCACCAATACACCCAGGATTGGGAGCGGGACGGCGAACTGGTCCGTGAGCCTTATACGCTGACCACGTATATCTTGTGGCTAAGCGGGATCACCTATTGGCGTAATCGTGTGTTTGGGCTGATCCGCCGGGCGCGGGGAGTAATTATTGAGCCCTACATCCGGGCCGAGGAAGAAGAGCGTGTAATCCGCGAGAGCCGGATGCATCTTGTTGGCTACGGGCTAATTGCACTTTTCTCGTTGGCGTTGGGGTCTTGGGCTGCGCTGACATTCTGGCTTTTGCCAATGATCCTGACCAAGCCGATCCATCAGTTGCAAAATACGATTGAGCATCTGGGGTTATCGCACGAGGACGATATTCTGGAAAACACCCGGTCGACCCGCGCCAATGCGCTGCAAAACTGGCTGTGCTGGCAGATGCCTTATCATACGGCGCACCATACTTTTCCCGCCGTGCCATTCTGGAAGCTGCGGGAATTGAACGACCGGATTGAGGACAAGGCGGGCGCCATGCACCGGATGGGCTGGATCGAGTTTCAGATCGAGGTGATCGGCAAACTGATGGCTAAGGACGAAAGCCAGTATCCGATGGATGAGGTCTGGGTCATTCCCCGTTCTGGCGGGCGGGTGACGCGCGTACCTGCAGAGTGAATGTGTTTGATCTAGAGGTCCCGGATCAGGCCCGCGGCTGCGTTTCACCATGCGGCAGCTGAAGGTCTATACCTCCCTGTGGGCGATGCAACCACACGATCAGACGGGGGTAAAGCTGCCCCATGATCAGGTCTGCGAGATGGTTGCTGCTGCTGGCTTTGATGGCATGGCGATTGATCTGGGCGCCTCGGACGTGGCAGTCGCCCATGCGGTGCGCCCACATATGGAGGCCAATCGGTTGACGCCGCTGATCGTGGCATTTCCGAAAACGATTGATAACCTTGAAGACACGCTGCACATGGCCGCTGATTTCGGCGCGCCTTTCGTGGATGTGATCGGGCAGGTCATGCCAATTGCGCTGGATGACATGGTGCCTGTGATCTCAGACTGGATGAGCATGTCGGACCGGATTGGCGTGCCGGTACAGTTTGAGACACATCGCAACTGCATCACCAATGATCTGTATGTGACGCTGCAACTGCTTGACCGGATCCCGGAAATGCGCATTTGCGCAGACCTGTCACATTATGTAGTGGATCGGGAGTTCTGGTTTCCTTTGTCTGACCAAGACATGGCTTTGATGAGCCGGATCTTGCAGCGCTCGGACAGCTTTCAAGGCCGCGTGGCGTCGCGTCAGCAAATCCAGTTGCAGCTGGATTTCCCGCAGCATCAGAAATGGGTGGAACTGTTCAAGGGCTGGTGGCGTGAAGGGCTGGCCGACTGGCGTGCGCGCAATGCATCAGGTGACTGCATCTTTGTGTGCGAGCTGGGCCCGCCCGAATATGCCATGACCGGCCCGGATGGCCGCGAAATGTCGAATCGCTGGAAAGAGGCGCAAGTGATCATGCGTTGGGTGCGCGAGATATGGGATGATTTGGGCGGGAATGGATAGCGCATCGTTGGTCTTTGCCTAGGCGGGCAAAGCTACTTTCAGGTTAGACTTTTCGAACGTCGGTTTAGAGGCTTAAGCCAGATCAGCCGCCCTTGTAACTAGCCGTATCTCTTTGGGCTTGAGAATACTTTGTGCGGGCCATCACGCCAATTTCGTTTTCCCCATCGTGCCTTTGCAATCCAGTTAAGGGTGCGTTCGATGCTCGGGCCATCATGCTCTCCGACAAATTCATCCGGAAATATCGCTGCTCCATTCTCGTGATTTATCTGCATACGCATTACTGGATATGTAGTGAGTACATGCCGTGGCATTGTCTTCTCTGTCTTTTCGACTGCCAAACCGGTGACATCCGTGAGCGGAAAACTGTCACGGTTTGTTCGCACAAGATACCAAACATCTATTTTAACAGAATCGGCAAATCGGTCGATCTTGAGTATCGTTATCGGAAAAACAATCGAGGCTACGACGAAGCCAAGCGGCGCGATGAAGATCATCATTGCTTTGACTTCCAAGTTCGCAGGCGCGCCGAATGGAAGATTGAAGTTATACCAGGGCAAGCCCATCAAGATCAGAAGCAATGGCGTGAACCTGATCCATAAATGGCCATCGACCACCCTGAGCTTTGCATCCGTTTGTATCTGAAATCTCATCTTATTTCTTTAGAGGGTCTAGCGGTTCGACGGCTAGCCGCCACTTGCAAGAAACGCCATAACTTCAGGATATGCATTTTAATGCGGACATTCATGTAAGGCGCAGCATGCGCTGCTTTTGGCTCGGACAAGACATTCGCCTCGTTGTAGTAATTTGCTGGATGGCAGCTACCGCGTGCTCATCATACCAGTCACATCCAGCATCCGGCAGGAGAACCCCCATTCGTTATCGTACCACCCAAAGATCCGGACCAGTCCCCCTGCCGTGACCCGCGTTTCGGGCAGCGAGACGATCAGGCTTTCGGGCCGCGCCCGCAAGTCGGTCGATACCAGCGGTTTATCCGTCCAGCCAATAATCCCCGACTGGCGACGCAAGAGTTCGTGAACCTGATCCAACTGAACCTGTCGGTCCAGTGTCACAGTCAAATCAACCGCAGAAACCGACGCAACGGGCACGCGAACGGCAGCCGCTTCGATCCTTCCGGCGATGTCAGGCAGAACCTGGTTGAGAAGATGCTGCGCCGACGTTGTTGTTGGCACCATCGACAGGGCTGCAGCACGACTGCGCAGCATGTCACCGCGCGGTGCGTCAATGCTGGGTTGGCTGCCAGTGTAACAGTGGATCGTTGTCATCCATCCTGTACGCAAGCCCCAGTTGTCATCGATGAGTTTAACCAGCGGGGCAAGCGCATTGGTGGTGCAGGACGCATTCGATACCACGGGCTGTTTATCCAGTAGATGGTCATTCGCACCCAAAACCATCGTCAGATCCGCCGTTTCAGACGGCCCTGAGATCAGGATACGCCTCGCCCCTGCCCGCAAGCCACGTTCTGCAAAACTGCGGTCACCCGCCCGCCCGGTGCATTCAAAAACGATGTCAACTTCCGATAAGTCAATCTGGGCAAGGTCCGCCTGCCGATGCAAAGGAATAGACCGCCCGTCAATGACCAGTGCACCATCATTCAGTTCCACTTGCCCAGGATATGGGCCGAATACACTATCATATGCGAACAGATGCGCGCAGAGGTCAGGTGCGGCAATGTCATTAACTCCGACAATTTGAACATCCGGCCCCACCCCGCCTGCCCATGCTCTCAAGGTCGTTCGTCCGATCCGGCCGAAGCCGTTGATAAATACCCTCTGCACGCAATTTCCTTTCAAAAGACCATTGAGCAGGATGCTGCACCGGGACGTCATTTGTCACAAGCAGGGTTTCATGCGCGGGTAACCGCCCCAATTCTCGCTTTAGATGTCACACCACCGCCGCTGTTTACCACAAAAGCAAAGAATCGGTGCCGAATCTGCTTAACAAATGATTAATGTGGGCGCGGGCTATACAAAGTGCAGGCAAACTGGTGGTGAAACCGCTGCGAAAGACATCAGTGAGTCGGAAAGACGGTCACATTCTGAGAAAAAGTATATGTGTCCTAAGAAAACAGGTGTTTATCGGCGGATTTTTGCCAGATACTGTTTCACAAACGATATTAATGCCGGACAAAACCCGGGATTAAGAACCTTGAAACAACAAGTTAGTGTCACTTTTTGGCCTAATTTGAATGAGACTACACAACCAAGGGCAAGTGGGGCTTCCCCACACAGCCGCAGATGTTGAAAGCTGGATGTAAAGATGGCGAAGGCGCAAGTACAAGAGAACGCGGACGAGAAGGACAGCTTTGTCGATGAGCTGAAGCCGGGCACCAAGTTGATGCACGGTCAGTACACCATCGAAAACTTCCTGAACGCTGGCGGTTTTGGCATTACCTATCTTGCCAAAGACAGCCTCGACCGCAAGATCGTGATTAAAGAGTGTTTCCCGGGCGCGTTCTGCCGCCGCAGCCGTTATGTTGTGCAGGCCCGGTCGCGTGCGCATCAGAATGAACTGAAGTCGATTGTGCGCCTGTTCGTGCAAGAGGCGCGCAGTCTTGCCAAGCTTGACCACCCCAACATCGTCGGTGTGCACCAGGTATTCGAGGACAACGACACGGCCTATATGGCGCTCGATTTTGTTGAAGGGCGCGATCTGCTGGATACGATCGAGGATCCAAACCACACGCTGACACCGCCTCAGATCAAGAAGATTCTCAAGGAGGTCCTGGGTGCTGTTGGGTTTATTCACGATCAGGGTATCCTTCACCGTGATATCTCTCCCGACAACATCCTGATCAATCAGGACCTTCATCCGGTGCTGATCGACTTTGGTGCTGCCCGCGAAGAAGCGACCAAGCAGAGCCGGGTTCTGTCAGCGCTGCGCGTTGTCAAGGACGGGTATTCACCACAAGAGTTTTACATTGCCGGGTCAGAGCAAAGCCCAAGTTCAGACCTCTATGCGCTGGCTGCATCGTTCTATCACCTGATCAACAAGGATGTTCCACCGAACTCTCAGGCACGTCTTGCAGCAATTGCGTCTGGTGATGTTGACCCCTACGAACCTCTTGCCGGTCGTTTTCCGGATTATGACGACAATTTCCTAGCCGCAATCGACAAGGCGCTTGCCGTATTGCCGAAAGATCGTGTGCAGTCTGCCAAAGACTGGGTCGACATGATGGAAGGCAATGAGGGCAACGTCACAGCATTGAATGTTGCTGCGCCTGCAGCTGCGGTTTCGACAGAGGCAGCAGCACCTGACGCACCCAAAAAGTCAAAAATGCCACTGCTGTTGGGCTCTGCGGCCGCTATTGCCCTGCTCGTTGGTGTCGGCGTGTTTACGATGTCTGGTGGCGAAAATGCCGCAGCGCCTGAAACGCCGGTCGAAACAGCTACTGCGCCCGCCGTCGAGGAAGTTGCGCCAGTCCAAGAGCCTGCCACAGAAACAGTAGCCATTGCAGAGCCCGAGGTTGTAGCCCCCGTTACCGTGGAACCTGTTCCCGTACCCGCGCCTGAGATTGTCGAAGAGCCAGCACCGGTGATCGTCGTCGAGGATCCGCCTGTTGCCGAACCCGCTCCTGCACCAGCACCTGCGCCAGTTGTTGTGGATGAGGAAACACCTGACCTCGCAGCCGATCCGGCGCCCGTGGTCACGGCTGATCCTGCCCCTGTTATCGAAGGTCCGGTGATTGTTGACGCACCAACACCAGATGTACGCCCAACTGCACGCCCCGACGCTGTCGAACTTGCAGCTGTGCCAGAACCTGATCCTTTGCCGGAACCGCTGGTCACACCACGCCCTGTCACGACTGAGCCTGCGCCAAGTACAGCTTTCCCAGATCAGTCCAGTAACCGTCCCGTCGCAGATAGCGACACCGCCGAAGTGGCCTTGCCAACAACACCGGACAATGTCGAAGCAGTCGGCACCGGCCCTGATGTTGAGATTGCGGCAGTCACACCAGGCAACGAGCTGGTACCAGAGCCACAGGGCGTCGAACTAACTTGGACCGTTCAATTGCCATTTACTGCGGCAGGGGCACAATCCAACATTATCGCTGAAGCCGGACCTGTGTCTCCGGTTTGGGTACAGCCTGGGCTGGTCATTACATCTGTTAATGGCACTCCAGTTCAGTCTATTTCAGAAATCCCCACCGTATTGACGCAGACAGTCAGCGCCGATGATCTTGCAGGGACACTTCCTGTCACCTTCGGTACGTTGAACCCGGCTTCAGGCGAGCAGGTGGAACAAAACTGGGTTCTTCCAGTCGTTCAGCAGCTTGAACTTCTTAATGGAGTCGCATTCGAGACTGTATTCGCCGGCGGCGAATGGCGCACAACAGTAGCGGAACTGCCTACGGCCTTGACCGGTGGTTTGCAGATTGGTGATGTTGTCCGCTCATACATCCCGACGGCGGAAGAAATCAAAGAGCAGGGTAGCCTGCAATCCATCTTTGACCGCGAACTTGGCAATGGGACTGAGCAGTTCATGTTCGCAGTAGAACGTGATGGCAGTATGTGGGTCGCATCGCTGAGCTACGCAGGTGTAGAGGAGTAATCCAATGATAGCGACTGCCAAACCGCGGTCGGTATCCTCTAGTTTGGAAGGTAAGCAACATGAAGTTTATTCGTGATCTCTTAGGTAGAAAAAAGCGCAACGCCGAGGTGGCAAAGCCGCGCGAAGGTGTGGAGTCTTTGGAGCAATCCTATCGCGACACGATTGGATCGATTGTCGAAGATAATCAGGGCACTTCTGTTTCGGACATCCTGACTGATGTGGCGGAAAAAGCGAATGCTGCGTCCGATGTTCGTGTTGTGAAGGTCGAAGAGTCTACACCGGAAGTAAACATCTGGGACCTCGAAGATGATGGGGCCTCAACCGAGCTTCCCACGCAAGCACCTGAGCTGCCGACACCTGCACCCGCTGCTGCAGCAAGCGCTGCGGCCCGGTCGCCAGGTCGCTCTCGTCGGACCAAGACTCGTTTGATCGGCTTTGAAAAGTCGGATGGAGATGTTGTTGATCTATTCAACGACGCCCCCCGTGCAGCACCCGTCAAGAGCGTAAAATTCCCAGTTGGCTGGATTGTCGTAGCCGATGGTCCCGGACGCGGCGAAAGCTTCTCGTTGATGGCAGGCATGTCCCAGATTGGACGCGGTGAAGATCAGGCGGTGCAGCTGGATTTTGGCGACAACTCGATTTCGCGTACGAACCACGCTGCCATTGTTTACGATGCCGATAGCAAGGAATTCCTGTTGGGTCACGGTGGGAAATCCAACATCGTTCGCCTGAACGATAAGCCGTTGATCAGCAACGAAGCGCTGAAAACCGGTGATGTAATCCGTATTGGTGAAACTGTTTTGCGATTTGTAGCGCTTTGCGACGACACGTTCAGCTGGAACGATGGCGCAAGCGGGGAGGACGAAGATGTGGCGATCGCCTGAACCGCGTTTTGACGTCGCTTCGGCGATTTGTCAGGGCGGACGTGATTATCAAGAAGACGCTATTGTTACGGATTTCCCGTTTGGTATGGACAGCGGTGTTGTTGTTCTTGCCGATGGGATGGGCGGCCATGCTGCCGGTGATGTGGCCAGCAAGATCGTCGTGACCGAAGTCTACAGCGAGTTGAAGTTTCAATCTGCAAATTTCGCAGATTTCGAGGCTGAGATCCCGCAATATCTGACATCGGCAGCGGTCAATGCCAATAACGTTGTCCGTGAATATGTGATGGCCCATCCAGAGACGCGCGGTATGGGTGCGACACTCGTGTCCTTGGTTCTGATCGAAAACCGCATGTTCTGGATGTCGATTGGTGACAGCCCACTGTACCATTATCGCTCTGGCAACATGCAGCAGCTGAACGAAGACCATTCGATGGCACCGCAGATCGATTTTATGGTCAAGCAAGGGTTGCTGGATCCCGAAGCTGGCAAGAACCATCCCGACAGGAACTGCCTGACATCTGTGATCTTGGGCGATCGTGTGGCAAAATCTGACTGCCCCAAGACACCTTTCGAGTTGCAGGTGGGTGATATCGTTGTCGTCTCATCGGATGGTTTGCAGTATTTGGAAGACGAACGGATCCAAAAGATATTGCACCGCTATCGTCGTCGCAAAAGTGCCGAGATCTGTGGCCACTTGTTGGAAGCAATCGAAGCGCTGGCTGATCCTGATCAGGACAACTGCTCATTTTCAGTCATCAAGTTGAATCACAACAAGCCTGTTATCCGTGCAATCCGCGCCAAGCCAGTGGGTCATATTGAAACACATGCGGCAACGATCACACGTGTGGTTGAGCTTGATGATGATGACGCGATTGCTGCAAAGCTGCGCCAAGATGCTGCCGCCAAGAAGACGGTGCAGCAGGAACAGGCACATCCACCGCGTCCACGCAGACAGGAACCACCATTGGAAGAGCCGACGGCAAAACCGGTGATCAAGGAAGTGAAGCCCGTCCAGAAAGTCGAAACAGACGACAATCAGGATAAGACACAGGAGGTTGATGAGGCGACACCGCCAGCTAAGATAGCTGCCGGAGGTAAGTAATGCCGAATCAATCACTGGGCGCCCAAGTCCAAGAGAAACTTACGCAGGCAGTGGCATCTGGCCGCTTGGCTGCAGACGTCGTTGCGCGCGCAGAACAGCTGCTCAAACGTTTACAGCAGCCTGTACGTCTTGCTGTGTTGGGTCGCCCAAAATCGGGTAAGTCATCCGTCGTCAATCTGCTTATCGGTCGCGAGGTGTTGCCTGACGACATCCGCCTGCCAACCATTCAGATTGTGTATGCTGACAAACCAAGCGCGACTTGCACCTTGTCCGACGGCAGCAAGCAAGATCTCGATACTGCAAATGCCTATGATATCGCTGATCTGAAACCGGTCTTTGTCGAACTGCGCATGCCGTTACCTGCGCTCAAAAAGATTTCATTGCTGGAAGTCGTTACACCCAACGACCCCAACGCGATCCATAAAGCCAGCCAGTGGGCATCAAAGCGTTGCGAATTGGCCATCTGGTGCACGGAAACCTTCGACACGAATGAACAGGCAATCTGGGCGCAGATGCCAGATGTTCTAAAAGACCATGCATTCTTGATGTTGACGAAGGCTGATGTTCTGACTGCCAAAGGCACATTGGCGCAAATCGTTGAAGCGACCCGCGCGCTGGTTGGTCATGAATTCAACGACATCCTTCCAATTGCCACATTGGATGCCATTGCTGCGCGTAAGCTGGATGGCTCCATTGATAAAGAACAGATGCGCCGGAGCGGTGGGTCGGCCCTGATTTCAGCTGTGCTGAAACAGGTTGAGCAAGGTCGTCAGTCGGACGTTGATATGGCAGATGTGTTGCTTCACCAGCATGCGGATCTTTTGAATGACACCGTGCCTGATGTGCCCGAGGAAGACAGCGAGATGCTCCAAGCTGTGATCGGCGCAGCGGGCGCAAAGTCCGCAGCTGATGAAACCTTGAAACCTGCACCCGTTGAAGACGCTGAACAACCGGAACCAGCACTACAAGAGCCAGAGCCAGAGCCAGAGCCAGAGCCAGAGCCAGAGCCAGAGCCAGAGCCAGA
>ERZ1740062.258-NODE-258-length-36766-cov-4.964915_pt1 | contig 36766 bp, 44 predicted proteins | sample MGYA00581741_ERZ1740062 | MGnify/ENA primary metagenome ERZ1740062 (study PRJEB43018, sample SAMN04849747) | marine metagenome | isolation source: floating plastic debris | place: Pacific Ocean | collected 2008-09-01 | study: EMG produced TPA metagenomics assembly...
AACCCACTTTTTTTAGCGGTATTCCTAGGGCCTATTCCTTTGCTCTTTTGCAATGTCTTTTTGCAGCGTAATCCAACTACTTGGGAATTCTGGACGTTGCTCTTGGCCGCCTTACTCTTTTGCTTCGGTATTGGTTGGGTGACCATTTTCAGAAACGTGCCTTTGAACAACATCCTGGACCAAAGTCTTTTGGAACAGCTTTCAGTTCAAGACCTGAAAGCGCTCAGAAAGAAGTTTGAAACCCCCTGGAACTACTGGCATCTAGTGCGTACCCTAACGTCTTCAATCGCCTTTGCCTTACTGCTCATTGGAATCCTATTTCATAAATCATCATAAAACAAAACATCATGCAAATTGTAAGAACCTTAGTTATTGGCATCCTGATTTGGATTATAGGCGTGAGCTTGTATTCGCTATCCTTTTTCGTTTCCATCTTAAAAGATGCTACCCTACAAGCCAACCTTATCCTATCGTTTGGAGTGCTCCCCCTAGTATGGCTAGGAACGAAACTGTACTATCGAGGAAAGAATAACCCAAAAGGGTATTGGGTAGGACTAGCCTTTTTCTTAATAGCCGGAAGTCTAGATGCCCTGATTACCGTGCCCTATCTCATCGTACCCAGCGGCGGGAGTTATTTTGATTTTTTCACGGCCATCGGTTTTTGGCTCATCGGCATCGAATTCATCGGAATGGCCACGCTTTACTGGTATACCCAAGTACGAAAGAAAGTAAACACAACCCATTATTCATAAAACAACGTATTCCGCAGCGACGGAATCAAAATTCAAAAACAATTAAATACAAGTAAAAATGAAAAAAGAAAACATCTTAGTTATCGGAGGAACCGGAAAAACCGGAAAACGAATCGTAAACCTTTTGAACGCGAAGGGCCACAATGTGCGAGTAGGCTCGCGTAGTGCAACACCAGCCTTTGATTGGCATGTGCCTGAAGGTTGGGACAAAGTTTTGGAAGATATGGATAAAGTTTACGTAACCTACCAACCTGATTTAGCGGTGCCAGGAGCATTGGATGCTGTAGAACAATTGGTAAAAGCCGCCAAGCGTGCAAATCTGAAAAAAATGGTGTTGCTCTCCGGAAAAGGTGAGCGCGAAGCCCAATTGTCCGAGCAAGTAGTGATTCACTCTGGATTGGATTACACTATCGTACGGGCCAGTTGGTTCAATCAGAACTTTAGTGAGAACTTTTTGCTGGAACCTGTTTTGGATGGTTTTGTGGCCTTACCGCAGTCCGAAGTACAGATTCCATGGGTAGATGCCGATGATATTGCCGAAGTAGCCGTAGAAGTCTTGCTGAATGACCAACATAATGGCAACATCTATCAGCTTACTGGACCGGAAACCTTGACATTTCCAGAAACGGTTGCAACAATTGCTAAAGCCACGGACCGACAAATCACTTATGTGCCGGTTTCTTTGGAAGAATACAGCGAAGGCATGCGAAAAGCGGGACTACCAGAAGATTTTGTATGGTTAGTGAACTATTTATTCGACGTGGTACTGGGTAACCCCGCCAATTCGGAAATCACCAATGATGTTGAAACCATTTTGGGCCGACCTGCTAAACGTTTCGAACAATATGTTGCAGAAACCGAAGCAACTGGCGTCTGGAATGTGGCCGCCCACCAAGCCAATGCTTAATTATTACCAACCCCAGAACAAAATGTTCTGGGGTTTTGTTTCTTTCATTGATGTAGTTGGAATCAAATCAGACCTTGGTGTATGGGACTACATGTTGGAAATAGGGTACTCGATAATTGCTTTAACTTTATCAGAACCTTGTGCACAATCCAAAACACTACGGATGAAAAAAATTATTCTAGTTTTTCCACTATTGCTTCTTTTTCTAAGTTGTTCAACCAAAAACAATACAGATGAAAGAACAGATAAAATTGATTCCATTTTAAGGTCCTTGCAAAAAAAAGGTCTCTTCAATGGGAACCTACTTATTGCCGAAAAAGGAGAAATTATCTATGAAAAGTCTTTTGGATATTCAGATATCGAACAAAACAAAGCCTTAAATAGCAAGAGTATATTCAATATCGCTTCAGTTTCCAAATTGTTTACAGTTGTTGGTATTATGGTGCTTGAAGAAGAAGGTAAATTGAATCTTAATGATAGGATTATCAAATACCTTCCTGAAATTCCCTATGAGAATATTTCTGTTAAAAATTTACTGACACATACTTCAGGTCTTCCAAGAATCCAAAGTCAACCTTTTAGAAATCTTATTGAAGGAAAACAATATGATAATACACAAATAATAAACACTTATACCACCTCGGCACCTGACCTACATTTTGAAGCAGGAACCAATTATTTTTATTCTAACACCAATTACATTTTTCTTGCTTTGATTATAGAGCAACTATCCAATCAAAATTTTAATCAGTTTTTGAAGACTAGGATTTTTGAAAAGGCCGGAATGACCGAAACCTTTTTAAGAAAAAAAAGAGTGCCGAAAGAATATCAAACCAGAATAGTTTCAAATTATACGAAACCTAAATGGTTGTCAAAGGATTTTCAAAATGTAAATCATTTAGAATCAAAAATTAGTGATGATTTAACATTCGGCAATGATTATGGAGCTAGTTCTGTGTACACTACTACTGGAGATTTACTTAAGTTTCATAGTGCACTTCAAAATGAAGTATTGCTTAAATCGGAATCACTAAAAAAAATGTACAGTCCCAACTACCTTTCTAACGCTAAAGAGTATACCGTTGATGCAAAATCCAATTATCCATCTTTAAGAGGATTGGGTTGGTGTATTGCTAAAGACAAACCGAGCATTGTATATCATGCGGGGGGCATTGTAGGGTCGAGAAGCTTTTTTATCAGAAATATGGTGAAAGACCAATGTATTGTTATTCTTACAAACAATCAGGAAATGAATCGCTACAACTTCACTTTTCCAATGAAGATACTTTCAGAGGAAAAGTATCAATTGGACCCAATATCCTTACCTAAATTATTCGCAAAAGAATACATTGAAAACGGTATTGAAGCGGCTTTAACAACATATAGCGAGGCGAAAAGTGATACGAGCTATATACAGTTTGTCGATTGGGATTTTGAGGAAATTGGACAAGAACTTATGTCTAAAAAGGAGTATTTCTCGGCAATTGAGTTATACAAATTGTATACGGAGCAATATCCAGAAGACGAGTATTCGTGGTCGTTTCTGGGAGACTCCTACTATTCTAACAACAATTTGGAAAAGGCCTTGGAAAACTATAAAAAATCATTTGTAATCAATCCTGAACATAAGCATGCGAAAGAAATGATTGAAAAATTGAAGAAATAAAGCGCTTTTGCATGCTCTCATTTTTTCAATACTGAATATCTCTTAAGCAAAATGTCGTTTTCATAAGTCGGCAATTGTGACCGCCAGATAACGCAAAAAAAGTTTACTAAATAGCATCTGGTAACAATACTTTTAAGTAAACCTGGGTTATTACTCCAGACCATCTTTGTTCGTTTCTTCTAAATCCCGGCGAATGGAATTCATTGAATCCTCCGTTTTATCAGATGCTCAAAAACTTGAGATTATTGCTTTATGGAACAACGAGTACCCCGAATCGCTATCGCATAAGTCCATAGAAACCTTCAACGAATACCTTGAGGGCATTGCCAACCTGTGGCATATTCTTTTAATAAATTCTAATGGAAAGATACAAGGTTGGTGTTTGTGCTTTACTCGAGAAAGTGAAAGATGGCTCACATTAATTCTCAGTTCGAGCGTTCATGGAAAAGGATTTGGCACCCAACTTTTGCAATATGCCAAAGCAAAAGAGAAAAAGCTGAACGGTTGGGTGATTGACCATGATAAGGAAAAAAAGAAAAATGGAGAACCGTATTGTTCGCCTTTGGCGTTCTATCTTAAGAACGGATTTCAAATTGTACCAACGGAACGATTGAACCACAAAATATCAGCAATAAAAATAGAATGGGAAAAAACCGCTACTTAAAGAAACAAACGACTATCATAGGTATGCTACTACTAGGTATGTCAATCACAACACTTGTGGCATGCGGAGAAAACTCCAAATACAATGAAGAATGCGGCGATTTGGTGGAATTTGAAGTCGATGAGGAATATTGCCAAAAGTATGGCCTTCGTGAAGAAGCTTTTACGTTGAAATATCCCGAAAGCTTGGAAGTCGACACCCAAGAAGATTATCCATCTAAAAACTATGCGAGTTTTTTCAAATACGACAAAGACACCTTAATCGTTGAATCCGTGAACATCGGGTATTTCTATGGCTTAAAGGAAAGCGGAAAAGATGGTATTGGAAGTTTTTTCGGCCTTACGAAGGAATCCTTATTGACATCGATAGTAGACCAATACAGAGCCCAAGGTTTGGATATTCGGGAAACTACCATGCAAGATGAAACTATCCGCGGCGAGAAACACTTTACCGTTAGGGGTTCCATCAACGCTGATATGGAAGACATAGGGCTTGCAGGGAGTTATTTGATTCAAATGGTGATGATAGCCACCGAAGCGGACCATGGCGTGCTACTCATCATGCTGGCCAGAGAGGATTCGGGCATTACATCTTTTAAAGAGTTCGAGACCAAAGGTTGTACTTCGCCTATATTGCAGACAATCGAAGGGAGTTGACCTAGACATCTCCTCATAAAGTGTATGAATAGAGTAATTCAAAAGTGACTTCGAACAAGAACAAAGGCCTAGTTATTATCATCATTTCAATAATTGTTTTATTCCCAAACTTAGGTTGCTTAATAATGGCTCACTATTATTTGAGACCAGCTCCAATTTTATTATATGTTGTCCCATGTATAATGATTTCCCTATGCGCTTTAGGGTTAGCCTATGGTATCCAACTCCTGCTTAGAAATTGATAAGTTTTTCATTCCTGTTGAATAGTCAAAAAACATCGTAGCCTTTAAGAAAATGACCCAACAGCTTTGTGGGGAAAAATAAATGGGATTGGAAATTCGCACGTGGATTGATTTAACTTTAAACACAATGAAAATTTTCACTATAAGCGGGCTAGGTGCGGACAAAAGGGTATTTCAATATTTGACGTTAGAACATGAATTAATTCATGTGGACTGGATTGAACCCAAAGAAAAAGAGCCTATTGCCGATTATGCCAAACGACTTGTTGGCAAGTATCAAATTGATAATGAACTGGATTACGGTATTATGGGTGTGAGCTTTGGTGGGCTCATTGCAACTGAAATAAGCAAACTTACCAAGCCAAAATTCACTATTCTAATCTCCTCTATTGAAACTAAGTCTGAACTACCTTGGTTTATGCGGCTTGCAGGCAAACTTCGATTGGTCAATTTTGTTCCAAAAGCTATGCTTCTACCGCCGAATTCGATTGCCAGCTTTATGTTTGGAACGAGCAAAAAGGAACTACTTGGTGCAATTCTAAAAGATTCAGATTTAAGGTTTACAAAATGGGCTATTGGTGAATTGCTACGTTGGAAAAACCATTCAAAACTAAAAAATCTCATCAAAATTTGCGGAATGAATGACAAGCTCCTCCCGCCAAAAGGTAAGAATTCCATCTTAATTGAAAATGGTGAGCATTTTATGATTGTAGACAGAGCTAAAGAAATAAGTAGCATACTTAATGAGAAATTGAGATTTTACTCTGATTAACTCACTTCCCAAGTTCAGAAGTTAATAGAATAACTTATCTATCTCTACTATAAACTCCACAACCTGTCTACTACCTTTCTGCACAACAATTTGAAGTGAGCTCTCAAAAAACAGTTCACCCCAAGAATCATAATCTTGAACTTCAGCACATAAAAGAAATCAATTCTGATTAGGTATATTTAAACGTCCTATTTCCAAACCAAATCCAGCATTAATGAAAAAACTCTTGATTACCGGAGGATTCGGGAAAATTGCGCGATACTTTATCCAAAACCATCATCACCAGTATCAGATTATCGCTGCGGATATTGTGGTGAAAGAAGGGGTTTTCCCCAACGTAGTTCAAGTAGAAGAAGCAGATTTGAGAGATGCAAAACGATGTTTGGAATTATGCGAAGGTGTCGATACTGTCGTTCATTTTGCAGGTATGGTCGACCCCGTTTCCGAATCGGATGAAATTTTGGAGGTCAATATCAAAACTACCCAAAACATTTTCAAAGCTGCCGTTGCCAAAAATTGCCACAGGTTGATTTTTGCAAGTAGCGCCCAAACCATCGAAAGCTACCACACAGACATTCAAGTCCATAAAGACATGCTGGTCAAACCCAAAAATCTGTATGGGGTATCCAAATGTTTTGGTGAAGCTTTGGCAGCTTACTACGCCAACAACAAGACAATTTCAGCCATATCTTTGCGCATTGGAGCGTATGAGTTTCCTAACGATTTCACTGAAATGAACGCTCGGGACTTGAGCGCCTACCTACACCCTGATGATTTTAATCAATTGCTTGTCGGATGCATCGAAACCGAAGGTATAAAGTATGAGGTACTTAATGCTATTTCAGATAACCGCTATAAAAGATTAGATATTACAGAAGCCATCGAAAAAGTCGGATATCAACCAAAAGCAGATGCCTTTGAACTTTTTGCGCTAAAGCGGGAGTGACAATCACATAAAAAAGCTAAGAATACATACTCGTAGAAACGGTATCGTCTCGCACAAAATTGCGATTGAACCTGCTCTCCTAGTAGAAGGAGTAGCAAAATCAAGTACCACTCCATTTCCTTAACTTTAGCTACCGCGAAGAACCTAGCACCCTATGAAAAAAATCAGCAAGCTTTTTTTGGTTTTGGTTATCCTAAGCGCTTGCAAAACCCAAACCGAAAAGGTTGATTATTTTGGCCAGCCTGAACCCTCAACCACTCCCGTGCCTTTTGCTGAAGGCATCATCTCACAGAAAAACAGATTTGAACATGGTATTTCATTTTCACCGGATAATCAAGAACTAGCCTTCGGCATATTAGATGCTAACAGTTCGAAGGGTACCATCTATCATTCAGAAAAAAGTAATGGCAGCTGGGCCAAACCTGAGAATTTTGCTCCATTACAAAATAAAAGTGTGTATCTCCCCTATTTCACACCTGACGGTAAGGCTTTGCTTTGCGCGCAAAGCATACCCGATACCAGTAGACTGTTTATCACGGACCTCTGGAAGTTGGATAAAACAAACGACAATTGGGGTACTCCAGAAAAATTGCTAAGCCCGCTGAGTTCAGATAGTCGGGAAGCTTCGGCCAGCATGTCCCTTAAGGGAAACTAGTATTTATCTTCCAATCGAAATAGTGAGGGTAAAGAAAATTGCTACACCGCAGATTTGTTTTCTGCTCCACTAACGGACAATAGCTACCGAAATGCCACCGCCATTGCTGAAGTAAATTCGGAAAGCGATGAAGAAAGCATCTTTATTTCGCCCCAAGAGGATTACTTGATTTTTTGTCGTTATACCGACAACACCACTTGGATGGACTTGTATATCAGCTATCGAGATGCCAATAACCAATGGACAACTCCTCGTCTCGTGGATGCTTCTATTAATTCAAAAGATTGGGATAGACGCCCCTATGTAAGCATGGATAACAAATTTTTGTTTTTCACCCGCTTACAAATTGAAGAAACGGGCCTGAAAGAATCCGATATTTATTGGGTGAAAACCTCAAAACTGTTCAAGCCTTTTGTTTATCGTCCGGTTTCCAGCTTTACGGTAAAAACAGGTGAACCATTTGAAATTTACCTGCCCACCGATTTGTTTAATGATATCGATGGAGATAACCTGGAAGTTACTCTCGAAACCCAATTAGGTAGGGTGACCTTCGACGCCGATGAAATGAAATTGTTGGGCACCGCCAATTTTGAAGACAGTCATTTGATTGCCCTAACCGCGGCGGATTCGTTTTCCAATAAAGTAAAGCATCAAATTACGCTTGTTGCTAACAAATAGTTCTTCAGCTCAAAACGCTTCAAAAAATCAAAAGCTATACCTTCTTAGTTGATAAAACTATAGAGGCCGTTTCACTAACTTTAGGGTATGAGAATTCTATTGCTTGGTGCCACGGGAAGAACCGGAAAATGGGTTCTTAAAACCATTCTTGAAAAAGGACATTCCGTACACTGTCTATCGCGAAATTCCCATAGAATACCGAAGCAAGATGGAGTAACTGTTTTTGAAGGGAATCCCACCCATTCGGATGATTTGAAAAAGGCTATAACAGGTTGCGAAGCTATCATTAGCGTTTTGAATATTTCGCGAACTTCTGATTTCCCCTGGGCACGATTACGAACACCCAAAACCCTGCTTTCCGATACCATGTCTTTAGTGGTGTCTTCCGCAAAAGAATTAGGTATAAAAAGGGTTGCCATCTGCTCAGCTTGGGGTGTAGCCGAAACAAAAAAGGACATACCGAAATGGTTCAAATGGTTTATTGACAACAGCAATATTGGTGTCGCCTATACCGACCATGAACGGCAAGAAAACATTTTATCGCAATCGCTTCTGAATTGGGTCATAGTACGCCCCGTAGGACTCAGCAATAGTAAATCGACGGAGACCATTCAAGAAAGCTTTGACAATAAACCAAAACCTAGCATGCTCATCAGCCGAAAAAGTGTGGGGCGGTATTTGGTGGAAAGTTTGGAAAAGGAAGCTTTGATTGGAAAAAAGATAGTGATATCCAAAAAATGAAATGTCCCATTCCTAACTTTAGAAACGTCATTAACAAAATAATAGACCAAAATGACCTTTAGAAAAGCAACCGAAAAAGACGTCACCGCAATTGTGGAGATGCTGGCGGATGATGCACTGGGACAAACCCGAGAAAACTTCAAAATTCCCCTGCCACAAGAATATCTCGACGCCTTTACTAACATCAACCGTGACTCAAATCAAGAATTGATTGTTGTGGAAGATGACGCCTTGGAAATCATTGGTACCATGCAACTTTCTTTTATTCAATACCTAACCTATCGAGGTGGTGTTCGTGGGCAAATTGAAGCGGTACGGATTCGCAAAGACAAAAGAGGACAAGGTTTGGGCAAAACCATGTTCGAATGGGCCATAAACCGGGCCAAATCGCGAAAGGCCCATGTCCTCCAATTGACCACGGACAAAAGAAGACCTAAAGCCATCGCTTTTTATGAAAAACTAGGTTTTTCAGCACCCCATGAAGGAATGAAAATGCACTTTACATGAAATCCATTACCAACGGAAAAATTTTAGTCTTTTTTGGAATCATTCACCCCCTACTTGGGATTTCTCCTTTTGCTTTTGGAGAACAATTTGCCGGTTTTGCAGGTCAGTTTTTCTTCAAAATAAGCGAGGGGCTATTCGAGTTCCCGCTCCTGAACGGACAAATGCAATATGATAATTTTGCAGCCTGTTGGTTTTTCTATTTTGGAATTTTACTCATTCCGCTAGGACTCTTGGTCCACTATGTAGAAAAAACGACTGGAAACCTTCCCAAAAACTTTGTTTGGACCTATCTTATTGTTGTGCTTATCGGGGTTTACATGATTCCATTCTCTGGAATGACCTTTCTAATGTTACCCCACGCCATTTACATGCTTGTTCAGCAGCGAAAACTTACTATCAAAACCCATTCATAACCTATTTCCTGTGAAATTCGCCCTTTTTTCATGTTTCCTTTTGGGTCTAATAGGGATTTCTTGCCAAAACAAAGCCCCCAAGAATATCAACTCCGTCGAAAGTTATGGCAACCGGCAACGTATCCTCAAGCAAAACCAACTCAAGGGGAATGTAATGCTGGATACTCTTTTCATGGGAGAGCGGTTGTTTGCTTTGGGACCTGTTTCGGGGCTTCAAGGAGAAATTACGGTTTACGATGATGTCGTCTCCATTGCTACCGTAAAAAAGGGTACGCACCATATTTCTTCTTTAAATAAAACGGAAGCTATCTTTCTCATCAAATCCAATGAAAACGATTGGGTAAGCCATACCATAGAAGAACCTCTTTCCAGCTTGGATGCCATTGAACAACATATGAAAGCGCTTCTGCTTTCCAAAGACCGTGATACTTCCCTAGCCACTCCTTTTCGAATAGAAACAAAAGTGCAACGCATGGTGTACCACATCATTTATAAACAGGACACCTTACCACACAACAAAAAAGAACACCAAAAAGCCAAGGTGAAATTTGAACTCCGAGATACTGAAGTAAACATCATTGGCTTTTGGGTCGATAAAGCAAGAGAAGGAAAATTGACCCATCCCGGAAAGCGAACCCACCTACATTTTATGACCAAAAACAATGAAACTTCCGGTCATATTGATGAAATTAGTATTCCAACAAACGCAAAAATCTACTTCCCGTCACAATGAAAACATAGAAAAATGACATCAGTGCATCACCTTAATTGCGTGAAAATCGAATCGCCCTTAGGCTCGGCCATCGGACATTGCCTGCTACTCCAAGAAAATGAAAAATTCGTCCTTATTGATGCCGGCATCGGAATTTCGGAATCGCAAGAACCAGACAAGTATTTAGGAAAAGAACTTATTGAAGTAACCGGATTTGTTTTTGATGAAGCGTTGACAGCCCTAAATCAAATCAAAGGTCTGGGCCTGGACCCATTTAACGTAAAACACATTATTTGCTCACATCTTGACCCTGACCACATTGGTGGGTTAGCAGATTTTCCATGGGCTACGGTACATGTTTCCCATGAAGAATATACCACCTTCACAAGTGGGCATGAACGCTATTTGCCTCAACAACTTGCACACCAACCAGAGCTACGACTTTATGAATCCAATGATGTCAGCTGGTTTGGCCTGCCCGCCCGAAAGTTGGCTTTGGAGTTGGAAACAGAGATATACTTGATTCCCCTATTCGGGCATACCTTGGGGCATTGTGGCATAGCCCTAAAAGTGAATGACAAATGGATTTTTTATGCGGGAGACGCCTATTACCTGAGAGCAGAGCTATTGGATAAAAACCATCCGGTCGACCAACTTGCAACGATGAGAGCAGTAGACAACACCATGCGACTTAAATCCCTGGAAACCGTTCGGCAACTGCTGGAAAAGTACGGTGCTGAAATGGAGTATTTCGGATATCACGACCCAACAGAATTTTTAGAATAAGAAGAGGTACAATGTTGGATTAGCCTTTGCTCCGGTTTTCTGTAAACCTTCAAATTCCGAATAATATATGTAACCAGTTACATAATTTAAGTATATTTGTGTAACCAGTTACGTTTTTATGGAAGATTATACCCGTCAATTGGCTTATTATGGCCTTACCGCTCGTATCAAACGTCTTAGCGACACCTTGAATGCTGAAGCCCGTGCGATATACGCCCATCTGGGTTTTGAAATTCAACCCAACTGGCACTTGGTGTTATTGTTGCTCAAAGACCGTGAACTGCCCGTCACAGCTATTGCAAACGCGTTGGGTTTCTCACATGCAGCCATCATCAAAATTACCCAAAGCATGAAAGAAAAGGGGTTTGTCACCAGCAAGCCCGATAAACAAGATGCCCGAAAACAAATGTTGTCCCTAACGGATAAAAGCAAAAGCGTATTACCGCTTTTCGAAAAGGAATGGTACAAAATCCAAAAAATAGTGAAAGAATGCTCCGATGATGGTTTTTTGGAAAGTCTTGCCTATTTCGAAAACGCTATGGCTGAAAAGAGTCTCTCGGAACGTTTTAAGGCATACGATGAGTGATGTCTGGGGTGTATTGGCTTTAGGTATTTCGTTGGCGGCCATGGCGCAAGTGAACATGCTACGGTTGCGTTGGTTACATATCTGCTCCAGCGCGCTTTATGTAGTATATGGCTTCACCATCTCTGCCTTCCCGATTGTATTTGGAGGCATCACCTATTGCCTTATCCATCTCTACCGGATACGAAAACAGTATTTAAACATTAAAAACAAAACACATGAAGATATTGAAAAGTGAAAAAGAGGACATCCCTGTTATCCTGGAGTTATATCGCACTGCCTCAGCATATATGAAAACCAAAAATCAGGTTGTATGGCCCGAATTCCCAAAAAGCTTAGTTGAGATGGAGATTGCAGAAAACCGTCAGTGGAAACTCGTTATCGAAAATGAGATTGCCTGTATTTGGGCCATTGCTTTTGAGGACCCCTTAATCTGGGCCCCCGAAAATGATGAACCTTCGGTATACATCCATCGCATTGCCACAAACCCCAATTTTAGAGGTCGAAATCTGGTTGGGAATCTGGTACAATGGGCAGATACTTTTTGTTTGGAACATAACCTGAAATTTATTCGGCTCGATACCGTAGGGCACAACCACGGACTGATTGCACACTACCAAAAGTTGGGGTTTGAGTTCTTAGGCGCTAAAGATTTGCCGGATACCGATGGACTGCCAGAGCATTACAGCAAAGGTCCAGCCTGTTTGTTTCAAAGGGAAGCATAAGGCCCTTTCGCAATTGAACAAAATCCTTTAATTTTAGTTAGAACGTAACCTGATTACGCCTTAACGTATTGCTATGAAACGTATATACCTGTTCTTTTTTGCACTAATTGCGATTTCTTGTTCTTCCGATGATCCATCAGCGCCGGAATTCTCTCCGGAACAACTCTTGGTTTCGGGAAGCCCTTGGTTGTTTTCCGAATATCGTATCGACGAAGTCATTAACACCGATGGAGTGCTTCTGGATGATGAGGACCTCGCCAATGAAATCGTCAGACAAAATGGCATTAGTCAAGGGCTTACTTTGATTTTTGACTCCGATGGGACAGGGCGGGCAATCGAAAATCCGGCAGAAACCACGAATTTTGATTGGACATTAAGTGCCACAAGCGTACTTACCCTAAACTATGAAGAAGGAAATGCTGAATCTTTTGATGTATTCTCATTGACCGATACCATATTAATTATAAGTTTTGATGACGAATTCGAGGTAATCCTTGATGACCAAAGTATACGCGGTGTTGACATCAAAGCAAGTGCAGTTTTTGATTAAAACAACAAGATGATAGCTCGAATTTGGAACGGAAAGACCCTTTTGGAACATAAAGAAGCCTACATTGATTTTATGAAATCAAGGGCACTACCGGATTATCAAAGCACCGAAGGTTTTGTAAAACTTGAGTTTTTGTGCCAGACCAAAGTGGGTGTGGCGTACTTTAAACTTATCACCTTTTGGGAAAATCTTGAGGTAATCAAAAACTTTGCAGGCGAGGATTATGAAAAGGCAAAGTACTATCCTGAAGATGATGATTTTTTGCTAGACTTTCCTGAAAAGGTAGCCCATCATGAGGTGTTCGCAAGTACGTAATAGCCCTCAGCTTGTCCTTTGAACTTAGAATTGATTATATTTTGGAGGAATTCCAAAGTTAAATGGCTTGCAATATCATGTGGTCCACCATACCGAAAATGCTTTCCTGAGTGAACAGGTAGATTTGGTGTATCGATTACAAAATACCCAGAATACGCCGCAGTATTACAAAACCGTTACCAATGGCATCATAGGTCTTGGCATCATCTTAAAAGGGTCCGCCTTCATTGATGTGGATGGCCAATGGGAACTCATACCTCGTTTTTCGATTTTTGGTATGGGCGAAAAACCCTATCACATCAAATTAAGTGCAGATTATGAAGAAATCTCCATCGGGTTCAAACCCTATGCCTTCAATTTTTTCGTTAATACACAACAGCGTTATTTCACCAAAGGAAGAATTACGGACGCTTCACTGCTGTACCCAGGCCATACTTTGGAGGAACTAGCTGAAGCAGTGTCAAAATCCAAAAACGACCCAGACATTCTGAGCGCGCTGGATGGCTTTTTTCAAAAACAATTCAACAGTGACCGTTCCGACCACAGGGTAAGAGCCGCCACACAATGGATTTATGATAACGACATTATCCGTGTACAGGATATTGCCCAAAAATTGGATATCAGCTCGGTTACTTTGCGAAATTTGTTTGACGAGCACGTAGGGGTGACTCCAAAAGAACTCATTAAAATCACACGAACACATAATGTATTGAAACAATGTGCTTTTTTCAAAGAAAACCTGACAGAATTGGGCTATGAATTTGGCTACTTTGATCAATCCCATTTTATCAAGGAGTTCAAAAGTGTTATGGGCATAACCCCAAAAGCCTATTTCAGAAATGAACAGCTTGCTTTCGATTTTTACAATTATGGTAGATGGTTAACCGACAACTTTACAGAATAAAATTCTGCAGGTGCGGTTTGCGTTAACTCTATTTCTAGTTCTTGTTACCTCCTATTTCAGCTTCGGACAAGCAAAAGATTCCCTTGAATACAAAATCAACCAAATTCTGCAAACCACCCAGGTGCCAGGTGGTGCAGTAGGTGTGATTTACCATGACTCTATTTATTTTGCTAAGGGTTTTGGATTTCGAGACCTTTCCGAAAAACTTCCGGTAGACACCCAAACGATTTTTCCGATAGGTTCCTGCTCCAAAGCGTTTACAGCCACTTTGCTCGGTTGGGCGCAAGAAAAAGAGCTTTTGGACTTTAAAGATGCACCTTCGAAGTACATCCGAGAACTGAAGTTTGCCAATGCAGACTTGGACCAAAAAATTCAGATTCGAGATTTGTTGGCCCATAGCACAGGTTTACCCAGACATGACTTATCATGGTATTTGTTTCCCACGGAAGAAGCAGATAGCCTGACACAACGGATAGCCCATCTTGAACCTTTTGCGAAAGTCCGTGAACGTTACCATTACAACAATTTTGGCTATTTCTTGGCGGGAGAATTAGCTGAAAAGGCATTTCAAATCTCATGGGAAAATGCTTTGGATTCATTGCTTTTCACACCCTTGAAGATGAAGCGCACCCATACGAACATCCTACAAAAAGAGGATATGAATACCGCTATGGGGTATACTTCTCCTTCGGATGCTATAGCAAATCCCATGGCCTACTATGATTTGCAAGCCATGGCTCCCGCCGGAAGCATTTGCAGTTCTTTGGAGGATATGTTAAAATGGACGCGATGTTGGCTTCATTTCGGAAAAAGCGATGGAGAAACTGTAATCCCAACTTCCTATGTACAGGAAGCCATAAGTTCGCAAACCATCATGCGGGCTAACTTGCCTAGTGACGCGGAACCTTATCTGTTCTTTTCCAATTATGGTTACGGCTGGATGCTGAGTTCCTACAAGGGACGGTATCGCGTAGAACATGGAGGCAATATCAACGGATTCTCGGCCAACGTTTGCTTCTTACCTACAGAAGGTTTGGGTGTTGTAGTATTGACCAACCAAAATAATTCCGACGCTACCTATCTCATTCGTAACACATTGATAGACTTCATCCTGAATTTGAATCCATCTGACTGGTTGGGAGATTATCTAGCCGAAAGCGTAATGAAAAACACGCCAATACCTGCTAAAACCATAAAAGAAACCGATTCGAGACCGTTAAATGATTTTGTCGGAACCTATCAAAATCCCGGATATGGCACCATAAAGATTCTTTTGGAGAAAAATACGCTTCAAGCTCAGTTTCCAGTGGGGACCTTTAACTTGGATAATACAGACAAGCTTACATTTCAATTAAAAGCGAATACCTCATCCGAAATTGACCCTGACACCGTTCCGAATCTTGAGTTTACATTCACTTCAAATTCCAACGAAAATATAAGTGGTCTTGCTATTCCGCTTGAGCCGACCTTGGAACCCATTCTCTTTCAAAAAATCAAACCAAAATCATGAAAAACCGAAATATCATTTCTCTGTTGATTGTTTGCTTCTTCTTCGGATGTAAACCTGCAACAAAAACCGAAACTTCATCCGATATTGAATCCAGCCCAAATTTTGAAGCTTTTGAAGAAAAAGTGCAACAGTGGCAAAGCGCTCTAAACATTCCTTACACCGGAGTGGGAATCATTGAAAATGGTGAGGTGCAATATGCCAGTGTCATCAGTGCTTCGGATAGTATTCCTAGGCAAGACATGCTCTTCAACCTGGCATCGGTAACCAAAGTGATTTTTGGCACCACGGTGATGAAGTTGTTTGACCAAGAGCAATTGGACCTCGATGCGCCGCTTCACCCCTATCATATCGATGACGATGTGAAAGATGACCCCAGACACCTTCAACTCACAGCGAGGGATGTATTGAGTCAACGTTCGGGTTTTGTGAATTGGCGCTGGAACCATCCTACCGGAAAACTAACCTTTGATTTTGACCCCGGTACTACCTGGAACTATTCTGGAGAAGGAATGGAATATCTCCGGTTGGCGATTGAAAAGAAGTTTGAAACAGGCATTCAAACCATAGCAGATTCACTGCTGTTTCAACCCGCGAACATGAAGGATACCAATCACGCGTGGGATGGTAAAACTCAATTTGAGCGGTTTAGTGGTTTTTATGACACCGAAGGAAAGCTTCATGAATTGGAAGACCATAGCTTTACTGCCCAAGCTGCAGATGATGTCATGTGCACCATTGCCGACCTAGACCATTTCGGTCGATATGTGGTGCAAGGTGCCGGGCTATCAGAAAAGAATTTTCAAACCATGGTCACCGCTCAAACCCCAATAAATGACAATCAAGACCAAGCACTGGCTTGGCGGTTGATTCAAAATTTACCCGATGGGGAATATGCCATCCATCATGGAGGGAATGATATCGGCGTAGCTACTTTGATAGTTTTACTCCCCAAAAGTAAACGCGGTATTGTTGTAGTGACCAACGGGGATGGCGGCTTGGTCCTTTGCAATAATGTAGTACGGGAATTATGGTCCGAGGGAGCAGAAATCATCCATCGTGCATACAGAGCAGGTTCCATTGAGGATGTTCCAAAAGCTATTGTCCTAACTCCTGAGATTTTGGAAGGATATGTAGGTGTGTACGAACAACCGAGCGGTCGAAAAGTGACCATCGCTCAAAGTGAAAATGGTCTTTTGATGAAGATGCCAGGCGTTCCTAACTTTCAATTGTTCCCTGAAAAGAAAACCCTATTCTTTCTAAAGGATTTTGACCCGAAAATCGAATTTTTGAAAACCCAGTCAGAAGACAACTTTAGCCTAAAAATCATTGAGGGAGAAAACACTATTCTTTGTAAAAAGATTCAATAATGCAGCACCATCTATGTAAGGTCGCTTTGCTTACCCTTTTTGTGGTTTTTATCTATAAGGGGCATACACAAGAACCGTTTCTCTCTTTCTTGGACAACAACATGGACAGCGTCGTACAGGCAGAATTGAAGCGATGGGATGTCCCCGGACTTTCCCTTGGCATTATAATGAATGATACTGTGCGATACAACAAGGGATTTGGTGTTGCCTCCATAAATACCCCTGAAAAAGTTGATGAACACACCCTTTTCCGGATTGGTTCCTTGACCAAAGCCATGACTTGCGCCACCGTTTTATTGGCAGAGCATCGCGAAGAGCTTTCCATACAGAACAAATTGGTCAACTATTTTCCAGATTTTCATTTGGAGAAAGCATCAGTAGCAAACGTTTTGGACCTTGAAGACTTTATGTGCGGTCAAACTGGTCTTGGGGCACATTTTGGTGACTTTTTTTATTGGAAAACCCAAAAGGAAATCAAGGATGTTATACCCACATTAGCACTTTTTGACTATCAAGAAAAAATCCGATATCGCTTTCGATACAACAATCTCGCCTATATGGTTTTGGGCGAAGTCCTTGAAAAAAGCAGTGGTGTCTCCTGGGCGGGGCAAATCAACAAGCATTTGTTTGAGCCTTTGGAAATGAGCCATTCTTTTCCTTACCAAAGCCTTGTACCAGATAAACTTGCCATTGCTGCACCACACTTTAAAGATGGGATTATAATCCAGTTGCCTGCAGAAAACATTGCCAACATGGGACCGGCAGGTTCGGTCCTTTCAACGAGTACAGATATGCTGAAGTGGTTAAGAGCCCTTTTGAGTTTGGAGCAAGACAGAGAAAGGGTTTTCCCTGTGTCTGTTTTGAAAAAAATACGAAGACCGCATACGCTGTTGGGGTATCGAAGAAGTAAAAGTGATTCGGACCAACTTCGATTTCTATTCTACGGAAAAGGATGGTCTATTTCCGACGAGCATCAGCGGTTACATTATAGTCACAATGGGGGAACGGATGGTTTTCTTTCTCAGTTGCTTATGATTCCAGAGGAAGGTTTCGGTGTGGTTGTACTTACGAATTCCCGTTCACACAATCTCGCAGAAGGGCTCGCCGAGTATATCCGAAAAGTCTACTTCCAAGATTCAACTGAAAACTATTTTGAGGGCCTATTTGATGAATTCACAAACGACCAAAAAAAAGAAAATGACCTTTATTATTCTCTTAGAGATAGTACCCAAAAACAAAAAACACTGTTAGAATTAGAACCTTCCCGACTAGGTGTTTACAAAAATACCGGCTACGGAACCATTACTGTTTTACAAAACGCCAAGGGTGCAACGCTTCATTTTAATGCACATCAAAATGAAGTCACTGCAAGATTGGCTCTTAAGAAGGATAATGCTTATCATGTGGTTTTTGATAGCGCTGTTTTGGGCCATACCGAACTTAGGTTTTACGAGGAAGATGAGCAACTAAAGGGGTTCTATTTAAGTATGGATAATACGTCCTACTATTTTCAAAAACAACCTTAAGGAACGATTATGGGTCTTTTCGTAAAATCTTTTCCATTTTACGGCCCTTTGCCAATTCATCGACCAACTTATCTAAGTAACGTGCTTGTTTTGTCAAATCATTGTCAATTTCCTCAATGCGATAGCCACAAATCACCCCTTTGATAAGATGGGCATTGGGGTGTAACTTCGCTTGACCAAAAAAGGCTTCGAAGGTCACTTTATCATCAATGAATGTTTGGATTTTGGCATCGTCAAAACCGGTTAGCCAAGTAACAACTTCATGCAATTCTTCTTTGGTCCTTCCCTTTTTCACCACCTTGTTCACATAGTGCGGATACACCGAAGCAAAAGTCATTTTTGCAATTCGTTCATTGTGTTCAGGGGTTGGTTTCATTGGTCAGAGGTTTTGTTACTACTTCTTATCGCCTACAGAATCCGCTGGTATACGCTTTATGCTTTGCAGCGAATCAATGGTTCCATTCGCTTTTTGCAATGCCATCTCTAGGCGTTCGTTTTCGGCCTTGTATTCCAGTTCCAAACGTTCCATCCGTTTCTCAAACTCCGCTTTTGGAACATATTCGGGCTGAAGCAAGGTGTTGTATAGAATGCTATATAACGTAAACAAAAAACTGATGACAATTGCCGACACCATAAGCGTCAATACGGTTCGCTCCCTTTTTAGGGTGGGTGATTTTTGCTGCAGCAAGTCACGTTCGCTTTTGGATAACTTTTTGCTGGTACCGAGTTGGTTGAAGAAAGAATCCCACTTCTCTTCCTCTTTCACATGCATATCTAGAAAACCTCCATCCTCCAGAAAGCCCAAGGTATGACTCGTGGAAGCCAGCATAAAGATTTCAGCACCATTGCCGCTCATTACATCCAGCAGGTTGTCATCGTATTCCAAAATCTCACGAAGAAGGCGTTCTACGAACGCTTCATTATAATTCGGGCTCAAAAACTCATCGTAAAGCACGCTGACTTCAAAGTAATCCTTTCGGGCATGGGCGTAATTCAAAAATCGGTCTTTGAGTTCAGCTTTAAAAAACTCTCCCATGCGGTGTTACGTCGTTTGGTTATGGTTAGGACTAAATTTAACTGAAATCACCCCATTATAAAATAGATGCATTCGAATTTTACATAGAAATAACAACTTGAAAAATGCTCGGTGTAAAACAGCGTCTGCGTAAGGTGAATCAAACGATTTCAGCACTCAAACCAGCATCGAGTAGTTTTGAACAGCGGGGTTTGAGGTCGTTGTATTCCCCTGTTTTTACCGTACACTTGCCATTGTAATGCACAATAAGGGAGCATTGCTCTGCTTGCTCAGGGGTATGGTCACAGACCTTAATCAAAGTATCGATAACATGGTCAAAAGTGTTGACGTCATCATTAAACAACACGATTTCGTGCTGCTTTTTGACGTCTTCTTCTACCAAAAGTGCTTCTGAACTTTTTTCTTGCGTGCTCATCACTATACTCACTACGACTAATATACTAATTTTCAGGTACGCTGATTTTTTTTAACGCATCTCTGAGACAGAAAAAGTGCCCAAAAAGAGCACTTTTATGAAGTAAGCAAATCCTAGAGTATTTTAATATAAAAATCGCAACGCGGTAATGTCGTTGTTATTGAACTCCCCATCGTCGGAAGCACTAAAACAAGCCAACATTAGCGAAGTAGGGTCGTATCCAGAGGGGGTTCCAGGTATCGGATTGGCACCGATACTACCCACACCTTCATTGATGTTTTCACCACAGCTCTGCCGACTGAACCAATCCGTATGTCTAAATCCAACGGAGTGTCCAATTTCATGTGTGATCACATGTTCATTGACGTTGGTGCTGAAGTTATCCAAGCCGTAAATCTGAATAAACTTATTTGGATTCCCGTTGCTAGGAAAACCAGCAGAACCTCCGCTACCGGTTTGATTGGGGTTGTGGTACACCACCATATCCTTGTCTTGGAACGCAGTTCCAAACGTAAGTGACATTGTTATGGTTAGGTTTAAACGATTGTAATTATTGACCGCCCATTGCAACGCCGTACGTTCCTTACTAGACAGCCCAAAACCACCTCCACCGGTATATCCAATGATGGTCAACGTCCCAGGACTTACCAAGTTGTTGGTGTGATAGTTTCTAGTGGACTTTCCTAGTTGTTTCAACCATTGCACATGTTCCGCGGTAAAGGTGATATCATCTTCAATTTGATACCGCTTTTCTGTGGTACCGTCCGGGAGATAAAAATCCACCACCTGCACATCATTGACATTAAAATAATTGTCCTTTAATATCCCGACGACCTCATCGGTGATTTCCAAATCCTCTTGATTTGGGTTCTCGCTTGTAATTTGCTCTTGTGTTTCAGGGGCATTTTCCAAGTTTTCTGCCTCACAGGAGACGAATAAAATACCACTAACTAACCCGAAGGTCAGCAATCTTAAAGTGTTCATTAATAAAAGAGATTTAGGGTTAAAAGAATAGGATTTTACCTACTTTTTTAAGTTACAACGAAAACCTTAATCTCTTAAATTTTTGTTAACCTTTTCGATAAACTGCAGCAACCCAATCGTTCTTGGAGTTGTGTTTTTGATATGCTAAACCTAAGGTTAGCGTCGCTTTGGAGATATCTTCCAGGTCTTTTTCATAGAATCCGCTCAACAATAACGTTCCCCCAGAATTAAGGCATTCGACGTATGCAGGCATGTCTTGGAGCAGTATATTTTTATTAATGTTGGCTATAATGAGGTCATAGGATTTACCAACTAGTACAGACTTGTCTCCTTGATAGACCTGAATGTCACCACAATGATTGCGTTCGATGTTCTCAATGGTGTTTAGATAGCACCATTCATCGATATCTACCGCATCTGCGGACTTAGCCCCTCTCATCTTGGCCAAGATGGCCAACACTCCTGTACCACAACCCATATCAAGGACTGTTTTTCCCTCAATTACCTCATCTAAAAGGAGTTGCAACATCATGTAAGTGGTTTCATGATGCCCTGTTCCAAAACTCATCTTGGGTTCTATGACGATATCATAAGGAACGGTTTTCGCTTCATGAAATGGTGCACGGACCAGTATTTGGTCATCTACTTCAATAGGATTGAAATTCTCCTCCCATTTCGCATTCCAGTTTTGCTTTGGGATTTCTGCAACCTGCCAAGAAATGGTTACTTCAGGAAGTGATGGCGTCCAGAGCTTTTCTAAAGCGCTGGGGTCATGTTCATCCTCTGAAATATAGGCCAACAACCCGGTATCTGTAACGGCAAAACTCTCAAAACCCATTTCCCCAAGTTCAGCGGCCAATAAGTCCGCAAAGGGTTGCACAGGGCTTATCGTAAAATTGTACTCTAAATAGGTCAAAGGGAAATTTTAAATCGCTTTGATAATAGCGACAAAATCTTCAGCTTTTAGGGAAGCGCCGCCAATCAATCCGCCATCAACATCAGGCTTGGAAAAAATATCCGTCGCATTGTTTGGTTTCACACTACCTCCATATAAAATGGATACTTGTTCGGCAATCTCTGTGCTGAAAGCTTCCGTAATGGTGCTACGAATGAAGGCGTGCATCTCTTGGGCTTGCTCGGGGCTTGCCGTTTCTCCGGTACCAATGGCCCAATCTGGCTCGTAGGCTAACACAATTTGAGGCCAAGCTACCGCATCCAATCCAAACAGCGCATTCTGCAATTGGGATTTCACTACATCAAAATGATTTCCAGACTTGCGCTCTTCCAATTCTTCCCCAAAACAAAAGATGATTTGCATGCCCTTGTCCAATGCAGTTTTTACTTTTTGAGCTAACAGCGCATCATCCTCCCCAAAAAGTGACCTTCTTTCCGAGTGTCCGAGAATCACGGTTTCTACACCTATATCCAACAGCATATCGGCTGAAATCTCTCCCGTATAGGCGCCATTGGCCGCGAAGTGCATGTTTTGAGCTGCTACCACTATAGTGGAAGATTGAAGACTATTTTGGGCTGTACTCAAATTAACAAAGGTCGGCGCCACGATTACCGACGCGTGGGTATCGGGTAATTTTGCGGAGAGTTCGTCCAACAAACTTTCGGTTTCTGAGGCAGTTTTGTTCATTTTCCAGTTGCCTGCCACAATTTGGTTTCTCATAGGTATGTCTTTTACAATTGTATCTTATCAAGGTCGTTATAGTGTACTTTCTGGGTGATGGTTCCTTTTTCAACCACCAAAACCGCTGGATTTGATCGCACTATAGTTTTTAAAGCCGTTTAATCCGTGAAATAAAAATCAAAATCCAGACGATATTGCGCTTTCAAATCATTTTTTAAATCATCATTGGAAGCGGACATGCCAATAACTTTGTATCCTTTGGCTTGCGCTTTGCTTGCTATGGCATTGACCACGTTGAACACCGAACGGTTGGTCTTGGCCAAATCATAGGCCACCACCATCACTAATTTGGGTTCTTCCAATAAACTTTCGCTGTGGTCTGTCCCGTCTTTTTCAATGGTGAAATCATGAATAGGCGGCTCGTAGCCCTCTTGGATTTCAGTGGTTTCCACTCCAACAAAAGTTCCTTCTACCGTCGGGTACTCGCCCAAAGTGGTGACGATTTTTTCTGTTCCATTTTGGTCAAATTTCCATGCATATTCATAAATCGCCTTTGGTGCATCCTCGGGAACAACCATTCCCTCTTTGATGTTGGTGCCAATTTTGTAGGGTCTGAAGTCAATTGAAGGTAAATGATTCAATACGTGATTCGCGAAAACTCCACAAGCAATCAAAGCTATTACAGCCACGCTCCAATTCGCAAGATTTCCAAAGATAGGTTTGATGTGTTTCTTCCCCACAAACAAAACCACAATCAGAATTAACAATACCACATCCTTACCAAAAGATTCCCATGGGGTCAGTTTGACGGCATCGCCAAAACAACCGCAGTCCGTTACTTTATTGAAATAGGCAGAATAAAAGGTGAGAAAAGTAAAAAAGACAATCATCAACAATAAGCTCCAAACCGTGAAGCGCACTTTGAATCCTATCAATAAAAAAACACCCAGCAAAACTTCTACAATGACCACAAATAGAGAAATGGCCAAGGCATATGGTGCCAAAGAGGGTAAATCAAGTACCCCGGGGCTAAAGTATTCTTCCAACTTGAACGAAAAACCAACCGGGTCGTTCAATTTAATGATTCCACTGATGATAAAAAGCACACCAACCACAATTCTTGCAAAGGCGACTACCCACTTCATTTGCCGTAGTTTAAATGGATGAGCGCAAAGACCGCATAATTAATGATGTCTTGATAATTGGCATCAATCCCTTCACTGACCAAAGTAGCCCCTTGATTGTCCTCAATTTGCTTGACCCTTAACAGTTTTTGCAGAATCAAATCAGTTAGGGAACTTACTCGCATATCGCGCCACGCTTCCCCATAATCGTGATTCTTGTTCTCCATCAAGTTTTTGGTTTGTCCGATGGCGTTATCATATTCATTCAAAGCTTCCTCCAAGGTCAAGTCAGCTTGTTCCGATATGCCTTTGTCGATTTGAATCAAGGCCATAATGGAGTAGTTGATAATCCCAATAAATTCGGATTGTTCCCCTTCATCCACCTTACGCACCTCGTTTTCCTGTAAACTTCTAATACGTTGTGCTTTGATGAAAATCTGGTCAGTAAGCGATGGAAGTCGTAAAATACGCCAAGCCGTTCCATAATCCTTCGTCTTCTTGATAAAAAGTTCTCGGCAATCCTTTATAATGGAATCATACTGAGCGGAATTTTGCTGCATGTTTTCTCTCTGATTTATGTATTTTTCCCGTGTGGTACATTTTAATTTTGAACCACCTCAAAGATACATAAACCCAACAAAGCATTTAATACCCATGACCCTAAACTGCAAAGGAAAACTAGTGGACTTGAGTAGTCCAAAAATCATGGGAATCTTGAATCTCACGCCGGACTCTTTTTATGATGGGGGGAAGTATAAAGATGAAGCAGCCATTTTAAACCAAGTGGAACGAATGCTGAATGAAGGTGCGACTTTTATTGATATGGGTGCATACAGTTCTCGTCCTGGTGCGGAACACGTTTCTGAAGATGAAGAGAAACGCCGCTTGCTTCCAATTCTGGAATTGGTTTTGAAGAACTTTCCAAAAGCTCATATTTCCATAGATACTTTTCGTAGCGGAATGGCGCGTGCATGTTTGGAGCGCGGGGCGGCCCTAATCAATGATATCTCCGCAGGTAATTTAGATACCCAAATGTTTCAAGTGGTTTCTGAGTTTAGAACGCCATACATTATGATGCACCTGAAAGGTACCCCACAATCCATGCAAAAACAGGCGGTATATGAAGACTTGATTCAGGAGTTGCTTTTTTATTTTTCCAGTAAGCTGAAACAGGCCCATGAAACAAAACTGGTTGATGTTGTGATTGACCCGGGCTTTGGTTTTGCCAAAACAACACCACAAAACTTTGAACTCTTAGAACAGCTCGATTTATTTAAAACCCTTGGCAAGCCCCTGCTGATTGGTTTGAGTCGTAAATCAATGATATATAAAACCTTAGGCACCTCTGCGAAGGAAGCCTTGAACGGTACCACAGCCCTACATGCGGTTGCACTCCTCAAAGGAGCCAATATTTTACGGGTGCATGATGTAAAAGAGGCTCATGAATGCATTCAATTGGTGAACGCCTTACCCAAATCTTGAGTGTTCGAGAATTTGTTAATTTTACAAAAACGCTGCCGTTGGACTTCCTTAATTTCCTAGAATTCAAAATCACGGACTTTATTGATATTATTCTGGTGGCTGCACTGCTCTACTACGTGTACAAACTGGTAAAAGGTACCGTAGCCATCAACATCTTTATTGGAATTGTAATCGTTTGGGCGCTTTGGAAACTAACGGAGCTACTCCAAATGAAAATGATAAGCAGCATGGTTGGCGGATTCATGAACATAGGTTTGATTGCACTGATTATTGTTTTCCAACAAGAAATCCGGAAGTTTTTGTTGATGATTGGCTCCACCAATTTCGCCACCAAAAGAAACTTTATTCGACATTTCAAATTCTTAAAGCAAGAAGCGTTACCTTCTATGACCAACGTAACGGCTTTAGTTGCAGCATGTGAAAAAATGGGGGTTTCCAAAACCGGAGCACTTTTGGTTATTGAACGGAACAATTCGTTGGATTTTATAAAATCCACAGGCGACCAAATGAATATTGAAATCACCCAACCTATCCTCGAAAGCATTTTTTTCAAAAACAGCCCCTTGCATGATGGTGCTGCAGTGATACAAGACAACTATATTACAGCAACCCGGGTAATCTTGCCCGTTTCCAATGATAGAAACATTCCATTGCGTTTTGGCCTACGCCACCGCGCCGCAGTTGGCATTTCCGAAAAAACCGATGCCATTTGCCTTGTGGTGAGCGAGGAAACCGGAACTATCTCTTACATTAAAAATGGAGAGTTTATCGTATTCAAGGGGGTTGATGATCTCACCCAAAAACTTCAAAAGGATTTGGAATAGATGACTTGTAAAAACTGTGGAACTACTTTACGAACGGATTTTAGTTATTGTCCAGGTTGCGGGGCAAAAGTGATTCGAAAACGCATTACCCTAAAAAATCTCTGGACCGATTTTGCCGAACGCTTTTTCAATTTAGACAATACGCTATTAAAGACCATAGCGCATTTGTTTACCCACCCAGAACAGGTGATTGGAGGCTATTTGAATGGGCAGCGCAAAAAGTATTTAAATCCTATAAGCTATTTCACTATTGCATTAACGCTCTCTGGGTTACTGGTTTTCATTATTCAAAAATTTTACGGGGCCGAAGTTTTTGATTTTTCCCAAGGTGCTGGGCGAGCCACTCCTGAGTTTGCTAAAAAGTGGTCGGAAATCGTTTTTGATTTGAACGCGTTTTTCTTTGTGATGTATATTCCCGTATTGGCTTTTCCCGCCTATCTCATCATGAACAAAGCCAAATATAACTTTCCGGAAAACCTTATCGTTTTTATTTACATTCTTGCGCATTACAGTGTATGCTCCTTTCCGATTAGTTTGGTTTCCGTGGCAATTGACCCTACGGGTTATCTGGACTTAAGTCGCGTTGTGATCGGATTTAAGCTCGATTACTGTATTTATGTGCTACAGCGATTGCACAACTTTTCGTGGAAGGCTTTAATATTTCGTTCTTCTTTATTCTTGAGCCTAGTAGTTATTCTGTTTTTTATGCTTGTCATTGGGCTCATGGCGGCTCTTTTAGTAGTTGGTGTTTTTGAGCTGAAAGATTTTGCCGCTCCACCCAAGCCTCAAGCCATTTCCTCGGCCATAAATTGGGCCTCATACAAATTGCTATAGTAGCCGCCTTTTTCCAATAAGGATTTGTGGTCGCCCATCTCGACAATGTTACCCGCTTCCATAACCAAAATCTTATCTGCCTTTTTGATGGTGGCTAAACGGTGGGCAATCACAATAGAGGTTCGGCCCTCAGTAATTTTATCAGTAGCCTTTTGAATCAATTGTTCAGAGTAGGTATCCACCGAAGAAGTGGCTTCATCCAAAATCAATATGGTAGGATTGCTTACGTAGGCACGCAAGAAAGCGAGTAATTGGCGTTGTCCACTTGATAACATGGTACCCCTTTCTTTCACATTGTATTGGTATCCTCCGGGTAAACTCGAGATAAACTCATGCACCCCGATTTGCTTCGCGGCGTCGACAAGCGCTGCCTCCGTTATATCTGGATTACCCAAGGTTATGTTCTTTGCTATAGTGTCGGCAAAAAGAAAAACGTCCTGCAGAACAACTGCAATATGCGAACGTAGCGACCTCAAAGTAAATTCCTTGATATCAGTGCCATCAATGCGGATGTGACCTGAATTGATTTCGTAAAAGCGGCTCAACAAATTGATAATGGTAGATTTTCCAGCACCCGTAGCCCCAACAATGGCGACCGTTTCTCCAGCTTTCACTTCAAACGAAATCCCATGGAGTACTTCCTCATCTTCCACATACCCAAAACGCACTTCGTCAAACGCAATATCTCCCTTTACTTCTGTTTTTTCCGAGGTCCCATTGTCCGCAATTCGACTATCGGTGTCCAAAATTTTGAATACGCGATTGGCTGCCACCATTCCCATTTGAAGGGTATTGAATTTATCCGCAATCTGACGCAACGGTCGGAACAACAAATCCATTAAGAAAAAGAAAGCGAAAACGGATCCTTCATCATTAAGCCCAACATTCTCAATATTTTGAATGACCCCAAAATATACAACCATACCAATGCCGATGGAATATGATATTTCCGCAATAGGAAAGAAAATGGAGTTATACCAAACCGTTCGCAACCAAGCATTTTGATGCTTTTCGTTGATGTCGCGGAATTTCTTCTTCTCGATATCCTCTCTCGTGAAAAGTTGGATAATCTTCATTCCAGCAATGCGTTCTTGCACAAAAGAGTTCAAATTGGAGACCTGTGAACGTACTTCAACAAATGCCACCTTCATCGCTTGCTGGAACAAGCGCGTGGCAATCAAAATAATAGGTAAAATGGCAAATACTATCAAGGCTAGTCGCCAATTAGAATATAGCATGTAAATCGCTGCCGACAACATCTTCAACAAATCCGACACGATAACAAAAAAGCCTTGGCTGAAAATTTCACCAATTCGTTGCATATCAGCCACGGCACGGGTTACCAAAACCCCAATGGAAGAGTTGTCAAAATAGGTCATTTTGAAACCCATCATTTTTTGAAAAAGCTTGACTCGAATATCTCGAATTACAGACTCGCCCAATAAATTGGCGAAATAATTAAAGGATAATTGCGCTATCACTTGACCTACTAGCGTGCCAAGCATTGCTAGAGTAAGAGTAAACAACAATTCCCCATCTTTAGATGAAAGGGCTTCATTTACTATAGACTTCACCAAATGCGGAATCAAAACCGCAAACGCCGCCGACAATATCGCCGCAATTACCACCGTCCAAAAAATGGTACGGTACGCCTTGGTATAGGCGAAAACCCTTTGGAACAAACCAAAGTCAAACGCTTTCCCAATTTCGGAATTGTTACTCATCAAAAATGGAATTTGGATATTGTACCTGAGTCAAATATAGCCCTTTTGCCGGCACGGAAACACCTGCATTAGACCTGTTTTTGCTTTGAATAATTTGATGCATATCGGCTACTTTCCTTTTCCCCATTCCTATCTCCAACAAAGTCCCCGTAATGGCTCGAACCATGTTACGTAGAAAACGATCTGCGGCAATGCTAAAAACCAAAAGTTCTTCACGCTCGCTCCATGCGGCCTTACGCACATCGCAAATGAAGGTCTTTACATCGGAATGGCTTTTGGAAAAACACTCAAAATCGTCATACTCCATAAGAATGGCGGCTGCCTCGTTCATTGCTTTTACATCCAAAGGAAACCGAACACTGTGTGCATGATCCTTAAAAAAAGGATGCTTCTCGCGAACCACCCAATATTCATAGGTGCGTTGGGTAGCATCAAATCTGGCGTGTGCCTCGGGCTTGACTTTTTCCAGAGCTTGTACTGCGATATCAGAGGGCAAAAGGGAATTCAAACTGTGCATTAATTCTTCTGGGTTGTCCAAAGGGGATAGGTCAAAATGCGCGAACATTTCTTTGGCATGCACGCCGGTATCCGTTCGGCCTGCCCCTACTACTTCCACATTGGTCCGCAGAATAGTGGAGAGTGCTTTTTCCAAAACTTCTTGTACCGTTATGGCGTTTGGTTGTTTTTGCCAACCATGATAAGCCTTTCCGAAATACGAAAAACGAATAAAGTACCGCAAAGAGGAATTGAATTAAGACGGATAAATATACTTCAATGCGCAACAGTGCAAAGGGCCTTACCCTATTTTAGCATATTTTTAGCGTACCATGAAGATTTTATTGTTGTCTGACACTCACAACCATATGGATGATACCATTCTTAAATATGCGAAAGGGGTTGATGAAATTTGGCATGCTGGTGACATGGGGGACCTTTCTGTCACCGATGCCTTGGCCGAGCATGCCCCAGTTCGAGGGGTTTATGGAAACATTGATGGGGATTTGGTGCGAAGGGAGTTTCCTGAACATTTACGGTTTATGTGCGAGGGGGTTTCTGTTTGGATAACTCATATTGGCGGCTATCCGGGCAGATATAATATTAGGGTACGCGATGAGATTCGACGAAACCCTCCGAAGTTGTTCATTTGTGGACATTCACATATCCTTAAAGTAATGAACGACAAAAAACTTGGGCTACTACATATGAATCCTGGGGCTTGTGGAAAACAAGGGTTTCATCAAATGCGGACCATGCTACGGTTTTCCATAGAAGGTGAAAACATCAAAGATTTGGCCGTAGTGGAATTAGGTAAAAAATAAAAACCCCGATATGGCTATCGGGGTTTTTCGCACTAATACTACTAAGATGTTAGGTTTAACGTAAGCGGTCCACAGATTTTACAAGGTCTTCATCCTTTTTGATGGCTCTATTGGCTAGAACCAGAAAAACGATAGAAAATACAGGAATCAGCATCCCAATACCCTTCTCAGGAACTTCAGTTCCTCCGGATAAGCTTAGCGACCGGTAAACGAAAAATCCTAGTAAAAAAAGATTCAATATGATGTTCAATCGATTTACTACGAATTGATTTTGTCGTTTTTTGTACATGAAAATCACCAATAGCGCCAACAAGGCAGAGACAACGAATACCACTAAAACCAATGGCTCGTCAATCCCATATCTGGCGACGCCTTCTTCGGTCACGCCCAAAGGCAGGAAGAAAGGCGAAACCCCAGCTATGAGGGCAGCTATCAATAAAAAGAACGTTTGTATCCGCTGAATCATTGTTTGAATGAATTTCGGAAGGCAAAAATAAGAGTCTTTTTAAGAAATAAAACGAGAATGTTTAAAATTATTTTGTATCATTGCGACAGTATTGACGGCAGAGCCGTCAAAGGAGTCTTTCCTAACAGTAGTACCCAGATAATATAATCCACTACTTTATTCATTTCTAGAATCATAATTTATCGTCTATTTGATGTTTGAGATTTCAGACCTAAAAACAAAAAAGCTTCCTGAGTTACAGGATATCGCAAAAGGACTTAATATACCTAAATTCAAGTCTTACAAAAAACTTGACTTGGTATATCAAATTTTGGATGTGCAAGCTTCCAATCCAAAATCGGTGGCTACTGCGGCACCAAAATCAACCGAAGAATCAAAGCCAAAACCAAAACGCTCTCGCGTTTCACGTGCTAACAAAGAATCATCGGAAGAAACCAAACCAACTCCAACTCAGGACAACAAAGAAACCCAGGAGCACAAGGGTGGTAAGGAAGAAGGTTCACAAAACCGTTCCAACAGGGACCATAAATCCAATGGGCCTGCTAAAAACCAAAACCACCGTAGGAACAACCAACAAAACAAGAACCAGCACAAAGAGCCTAAAAGCAACAACTTTGACAAGGATTTAAGAAACCGTTACAAGGAACCTGAATTTGAATTCGATAGTATTATCGAAAGTGAAGGGGTATTAGACATTGCAAAAGATGGGTACGGGTTCTTGAGGTCTTCGGATTATAACTATTTATCATCTCCAGATGATATATATGTATCACAATCCCAGATACGTCTTTTTGGTTTGAAAACTGGGGATACGGTATTGGGTAACGTACGTCCGCCGAAAGAAGGCGAAAAGTATTTCCCACTCATTAAGGTTTCCAAAATCAACGGGTTGGACCCGCAGATTGTTCGTGACCGAGTATCTTTCGAGCACTTGACACCACTTTTCCCAAAGGAAAAGTTTCGACTCGCTGAAAGACAAAGTACGATTTCTACTAGAATCATCGATTTGTTTTCGCCTATTGGAAAAGGGCAAAGGGGAATGATTGTTTCGCAACCCAAGACTGGTAAAACCATGTTGTTGAAGGATGTTGCCAATGCTATTGCGGCAAACCATCCGGAGGTGTATCAAATCATTTTGTTGATTGATGAACGGCCTGAGGAAGTTACCGACATGCAGCGTAACGTGCGTGGTGAAGTAGTTGCCTCGACCTTTGATAAAGAAGCTACGGAGCACGTAAAAGTCGCCAACATCGTTATTGAAAAGGCGAAAAGGTTAGTCGAATGTGGTCATGATGTAGTGATTCTTTTGGATTCCATCACGCGTTTGGCACGTGCCTACAACACGGTACAACCTGCTTCAGGAAAAGTATTGAGTGGTGGTGTGGATGCGAACGCTTTACACAAACCAAAGCGTTTCTTTGGAGCGGCCCGAAATATTGAAAATGGAGGTTCATTATCCATCATCGCTACAGCTTTGACCGAGACCGGTTCTAAAATGGATGAGGTCATCTTTGAGGAATTCAAGGGTACGGGTAACATGGAATTGCAACTTGACCGTAGAATTTCGAATCGAAGAATTTTCCCTGCGATTGACCTTATCTCCTCTTCTACGCGTAGAGATGATTTATTGCTGGACGAAAATAACATCCAACGGATGTGGATCATGCGCAAATACTTGGCAGATATGAATCCTGTAGAAGCCATGGAGTTCATGGAACAACGCATCAAGCAAACCCGAAATAATGAAGAGTTTCTGCTTACGATGAACGGGTAGAAAATTTTTACAACTTTCTGGGCAGAACACACAATATTACAGCCCTTCCTTACTTCAGGAAGGGCTTTTTTAGCTTCATATTAAAGAAATACCATATCTTTAAGACAGGTTTCCCCAACTAATAAATCCTGACTGACAACTACTATTATGAAAAACATTAACTCCTTAAAAATCGTAGTGCTAGGCCTTGGACTGACTAGTCTTGTTGCCTGCAGAACTGAAGTAAAACCGGAAGAAACGCCTGAAAAAGAAGTACCTCAAAAAGTGCTAGCCCCGGAGGGAATTATTACCCTTGAAGAATCTAAAAAACTATACGACAACTACACCCGATACAGAGCAGAAAGCATTGAAAAGTTTGAAAAGGAGAATTTTGAAAACGAAGAATTTATGGCTGCTCGTTACACCGATTTCGATTACAAAGACCTTAAGCAATATCTCGATTTCGTAGAACAAGCGGCAGCCAAGGCCGACGTTGATGTATCTACCGTGCGGGTATATTATGCAAACAAAGGGGGGAAAACCCATCAAAATTCAATCTTTTTCGTACCGACCCTAAAGAAAGGGAAAGAAAACTATGGTTTTTACATTGGAGCCGATGGTTCAGCACAACTTATTAAGGATAGAGTTAGGGTTGACGTACAGCAACAAGGCGCTGAGGTTCTCAAGAAGAATGAACTTGAAAAAGCCCACCCCAGTACGTTAACGGTGTCTGCTCCAATGCTATTCGATGACCAAAGTTTGGCCTATAACAAGGGAACCAGTGGCCCTCCGCCGCCGCCAGATTATTAATATTGGATGGCGAAAGACATATTACTACAAATTCTAAAAGAGTATTACATCCCCCTATACCTTTTGACATGGGTGGTGGCGATGATACGTTTTAAGCGCTATGATGATACGGTGCTAAAGCACTTACCTATTTTCATCATTTATACTTTCTTCACGGAATTGTTGGGATACTTTATCAAGTTTCATGAAGATTTTCAGTTTTTCTCTGCTGAAGGTACTGACTGGCACAATGTTATCATCTTCAATATATACCAAGTGGTGGTTTTCGCGTACTTCTTTTGGGTCTACCATAAAGTGTGCTTGCTACCTGAAAACAAACGCCGAATTAAATTCTTAGCGATTGGAACCTTTTCTTCGTACTTCATTAGTCTCTTTTTTCAAGATCCGTTTCATGTAGGATTATATTATGGTGATTTAGTAGGTTCACTTTCATTAGTAATTGTAATTGTCTTATACTTTATGGAGAAGACTAAGGAAACGCCAAAGTATCCCACAATAAACAATCTCATGTTTTGGATAAGTATAGGATTAGGTATCTTCTATCTTTTCTTCCCATTTATTTACCTAACAGGATATGTTAAATATGAAATTTGGGTCGAGTATCACTTCCAAACGGTATTGAGCATTCTGATTGTTACCATGTATATCCTCTTTAATATTGGATTCATCTTTGGGAAGAAGAAGGCATTTACCTAAGTGTATTTCTCTATTTATTGGGCTAATTCGCGTCAAAACGACGTTTCATCGATTATTTTAAATAGTTTGTAGGTTTTTTCGTTCAAGTACTGTAAAAAAGATTATCGGACTTTTTAAACCACTCATCGACACTTAATCGCGTCTAATCACAAATCACGCTTTTCGATTTAGGTTCAGAAGTACTTTTGGTCTAAGTTTTATTTCAAATCCTACAAAAAACCATAGAGATGAAAACGTCCCGAATCATGGGCTCCATAATGGCCCTACTACTTATGGCGAGCATTACTTCTTGTGTGAAAGACAGTTTTGACGAAACCGTAATCGACCCAGACGGCGAAGAAAACCCAGAAACACCAACCCCCATCGAAGAGTTGGAAATCACACAACTGCAAATCCCTGAAGATTTTGAGTTTGCGACAGATAAAACCGTAAACTTGACTATCAACGATAATGCATCCAACGTAAAATATGATGTATATGCCTACCAGGAGTCAAGACTGACCAGCAACCAAATCACCTATCTTAATGAGGAGGAGGAAGAGGTCACCGAAACCGAAATTGCTGTTGACAATTTGAACCATCTTATCTTTTCAGGAGCGCCTTCTTCAGGAGGTATACAACACTCTTTTGTAGTGCCCAACTATTTTGAAAAACTATACATCCGTAGAAAAGAAGGTTTTGTGTATTCCTCAGCAGTGGTTGACATCAATGATGGGAATATCACTTACACCCATAATCCGAACAGTGGCCGGGGTTCCAACGCTGGTAGGTCCATTGTACAAGATTATCTGTATTGCGTAAATGGAAGCGGGGATTTATTTCAAGTAGACCCTGTTGATGGGGCTTATACCTTTATTAGTGATATGCCCATGGGCAGTTATACGGCCGCTATCGACCAACAAAACAAGGTACTGTATTCCATAGGACGAAGTAAGCCAAATCCTTTAATGAAGTACGATATCGTCAATGACAGCTGGACTACCGTAAGCAATTTGAACAAAGGAGGCCCTAGACTTGACTATAATGACCAAGATGGCTTACTGTATTTTTCCACAGGGGCGAAGTTGTTCACCATTGACCCTATAAATGGTACATTTCTTTCCGAATGGGACATCAATGGATTGGATAAAACCAATGGTGGAGATTTAGCCTTCGCTGAAGACGGAACACTTTTCCTTTGTACGTTCTCAGGTCTATATCGTTTGGAATTGAACAACGAAGGTGACTACGATTCTACAAGAATTAGTGGAGAAGACCTTCCGTTCAATCCAACATCCATGACTTTTGATTCCAACAATGAGCTATGGTTGGCCAACAGTACAGGAGACGGAGATTTAATTGTAATGGATACACAAACCGGTGGTTGGCAGTATAGTTATGGACCAAACTCCAACACCAATGTCACTTTTGGTAGAACCATTAATGACCTAACTACTTTTAGAATTATTGACGAAAATGCTGTAGACCCTGATACGGATGGTGATGGTATTACGGACAGCAACGATGATTTTCCAGAAGATGCCGATAAAGCGTTCGAGCAATTCACGCCCAGTAAATATGGTTGGGGAACTGTAGCTTTTGTAGATATATTGCCGTTTTTAGGAGATTATGATTTTAATGATACCGCTGTGAATTATCGCTTTGTAGCTGTATTGAATTCCCAAAACCAAGCTGTGCAATTGGATATTCACTATGAAGTTACCTCCGATGGGGCTAATTTCACCAATGGTTTTGGTATTGAATTCGAGAATATGGACCCTAGTCTTGTAGCTTCCGTTACGGGTACAGTGTTGACAGAAAACTATATCACAGAAGCGGCAAATGGCTTGGAAGCAGGACAAGACAATGCGGTGGTCATCTTATTCGATAATAACGAAACCAGACTTAACATCGCAAGTACAGTATCCATTACGTTTGTTAATCCCATAGCCACATCCACACTAGGCACTGCTCCATTTAATCCTTTCTTGATTATTAATAAAGAAAGAGAAAAGGAAATTCATTTACCCAATAAGAGCCGAACCACTTTGGGAGCTGATGCTTCTTCTGCTGAAGGTGCCAATCAAGATGTAGACGGAAATTATAGAACAGATTCTGGTTTACCATGGGCGATTAACATCGTGCACAACTTTAAACCACCAAAAGAGAGAGTGCCTGTAAACCAAGCGTATAACTTTTTCAATGTTTGGGCGTCTTCTGGCGGTAGTTCATATCCCGACTGGTACAAAGACTCCAATGGTTACCGAAATGAATCCAACTTAAAAGAATAAAACCAGTACAACCCGCAATAAAAAACGCCCCTCAAAAAGGGGCGTTTACTTTTTCCAAAAGAAATCAAATTACATCGCAGCTACTTTGCTCGCCAATTTGCTCTTAAGGTTTGCTGCTTTGTTTTTGTGGATGATGTTTCGTTTTGCCAGCTTGTCAATCATTCCGATTACGCTGGGCAACATTTCCGCTGCAGCTTTCTTATCTTCCTCATTGCGTAATTTCTTCATGGCATTACGCATGGTTTTATGTTGATAACGGTTACGCAAACGTACCGCCTCATTTCTTCGAATTCTTTTTAACGCTGACTTGTGATTCGCCATTTCCTTAAATTTCTTTTTTCGTAGCCCGTAGGGGAATCGAACCCCTGTTACCAGGATGAAAACCTGGCGTCCTAACCCCTAGACGAACGGGCCAATAATTAACTGAACATCCGGATTCCAATCTAGAATCCTTTTTCGTAGCCCGTAGGGGAATCGAACCCCTGTTACCAGGATGAAAACCTGGCGTCCTAACCCCTAGACGAACGGGCCAAAAATTTCACCTTGTCAAACCTAAATGATTCCCCCTCAACTAAGAAGATACCATTCTGGCGGGTGCAAAAATACAACTATTTTTAAGTATTGCAACAGTAAAATCCAATTTTTGGCATTTAATATGCCTTGGCAAAGAGTACGCGTTTGGAGGAGGGTGCACCAGTCAAAATACATTGCCCTTCCTCCTCTGACGCATCAAGAGGGATACAGCGAATCGTAGCCTTCGTTTCATCCTTGATTCGTTCTTCCGTTTCAGAAGTTCCATCCCAGTGGGATGATACA
>ERZ1740062.259-NODE-259-length-36701-cov-6.628773_pt1 | contig 36701 bp, 44 predicted proteins | sample MGYA00581741_ERZ1740062 | MGnify/ENA primary metagenome ERZ1740062 (study PRJEB43018, sample SAMN04849747) | marine metagenome | isolation source: floating plastic debris | place: Pacific Ocean | collected 2008-09-01 | study: EMG produced TPA metagenomics assembly...
TTGGGTGAAGATTGGAGAAAAAAATTTTTGGGGTCAAAATTTTCACAAAGCTGTAAGAACGGAAGAGCGTCGAGATGGTAAAGAGTTTTTAACACGGTGGTAGACATAAAAAAAAAAAAAAAAGTAGGAGGGGGTGGGGGCGGGTGGGCGTTCATGTTCGCCGTGCCGAAGGCACGACAACCTCGGCGACAAGCCGGCTCAGCGGTCTTCGCGCATGAGGATCACGGCGAGCCCGAACATGCTGTCTCCGGCCGCACGGACGATATGGGCCAGACCATCGGGCCTGTCTTCGAACCAGACCCAGAATGGAAACTCCGGACGTTTCTTCATCATCTTCGGCTTGAAGCCTGCGATGCGACGGTAGAGTGCTCCACATTTGGTACGTTTCCCGTCGACAATCGGTTCGCCAAGATCGATCGCGTATCGCCTGCGGCCATCGAAGACTTCGACCGATCGGTTGCAAATCCGCTCACGTGGCATCGGTGCCAGCGCAGAAATTGCAGCAGAGATGGGGTCCAGTGTTCCGGTCTGTGCGGCCGGATCGACCTGATAGGATTTCTCGACAAAGGCCGGTTTTGCGTTCACGGTCTTTGGCGCATCATCGGTGTAGATCATCTCGACCCATTGGCGTTTCTTGCTCATGCGCGAGTCGGCGGCGAACCGGCTCGGCGACATGCCGCCGTCGATCAGCGTGCCCTCGGTCTCGGCTTCGAAAGACGCCTTGTAGACGAACCCGACAATGCCCGCTGTTTTCAGAACCGAACGCGCCGTGTAGCGTTCGCCTTTGAAATCGGCATCGATACTGACTTCTCCGGCCTTTATTCCACCGAGATAGAAGTCGTAGATCGTCTCCATCGGCCGATCCGATGCGTCCGCCTGGCTTGGCAGCACTAACAGCAAAGACGCCGCAAGCAGGACACATCCCGAAGCGTGAAAAGCACCTCGCCCAAACTTTACCATTCGACACTCCGTTGAAGGCCGAGGCGGTATCCCGTATGCAAGCCCGCCCGACTATCTGCACCACATTCCACCACGAGCACACCGAGATGTCATCCCCGGCTAACCGCAAGGACCCGAAAGCGCTGGCAGAGCGGCTGCAAACCGGTAACCGGCGAGCACTGGCCCAGGCCATTACGTTGATCGAGTCGGCCCGGCCGGATGACCGTCTGCGCGCATCCGAACTGCTCCAACGCCTGGACGCGTCGCGTTCCGTCGCCTTGCGGATCGGCCTTTCCGGAACACCCGGTGTCGGCAAGTCGACTTTCATCGAAGCCTTCGGCATGCGGCTGATCGATGCCGGGCGCAAGGTTGCGGTCCTGGCGGTCGATCCCTCGTCCACCCTATCAGGTGGTTCGATCCTTGGTGACAAGACGCGCATGGATCAGCTTGCGCGGTCTCAACATGCCTATATCCGTCCGTCGCCCAGCGAGGGCACACTTGGGGGTGTTGCGCGGCGCACGCGCGAGACCATTCGCCTGGTCGAAGCCGCCGGTTTCGACACGATCATTGTCGAGACCGTCGGCGTCGGTCAGTCGGAAACCGCTGTGGCCGAGATGACCGATGTCTTCCTGTTGCTTCTTGCCCCTGCGGGTGGGGACGAACTGCAAGGCGTCAAACGCGGGATCATGGAGATTGCCGACCTGATCGTGATCAACAAGGCCGATGGTGCGCTGAAACCGGTCGCAGAGATGACGCGAACTGAATATGCCGGGGCTCTCCGGCTGATGCGGCGAAGACCCGATGACCCTGATGGTATTCCAACGGCGTTGACCGTGTCGTCGCTCACCGGTGATGGCTTGCCGGAACTCTGGGACAGGATGACGGAACTGTTTGCCTGGCGCGAGCGCAACGGATGGATCGGTCAGACACGGTCAGTTCAGGCAGCGACTGCTTTCGACCGCGCTCTGGAGCAGGGCATCCTGCGGGCGGTTCGTGACAACGCGGCCTTTCTCCAGGATCTGCGAGGCCTTCGTGCGGAGGTTGCGACCGGTAAGATCGACCCGGAGGTTGCAGCGGGTCGCGTCGTGCGGCAGGTATTCGGGACGCCGAGCGAAGATGCGTAACGCAAAGGAGAGAGGTTCATGGACGGTATCAATGCGGGAACGGTGCGTGAAGCCTACCAACGCGACGGATACATCTTTCCCATCCGTGTGATGGACGAGGCCACCGCGACGCACCATCGCTTCAATCTCGAACGCGCCGAGGCGATCGCCTCGAACGTTCCCGATGGCGACGGTTACTTTCGCGAGTATTCGAACATCTCGCTGGGGTTTGTCGGCGAGATCGCGCGATCACCCGCGGTAACAGATCCCGTCGCCGAAATTCTGGGCGAAGACCTGCTGGTCATGTCTTCCTCCTTCTTCATCAAGGAGCCGAATTCCCCCGCTTATGTAAGCTGGCACCAGGACCTGCACTATTGGGGGCTTGACGGCGATGACGAAGTCACCGCCTGGATCGCATTGTCCCCGGCCACGCGGGCATCCGGCGCCATGCGCTTTGTGCCGGGTTCACACACCGAGATTGTTGCGCACGCCGATACGTTCCATGAGGACAACCTGCTGACGCGCGGGCAGGAGGTCGCTGTCGAGGTGGACGAGGAAGACGCGGTCGCGGTCGAGCTTGCCCCCGGAGAGATGTCGCTGCACCACGGGCGGCTGTTCCATGCCTCGGACCCGAACCGCACGGATGACCGCCGGATCGGCCTGGCGATCCGTTATATCCCGACCCGGATGGGACAGGAGGTCGGCGGAATCTGTGCGACGCTCGTTCGGGGTGAGGACCGGTTCGGCAACTTCGATCTGGTCGAGTCGGGATCGCGGCTTCTAGCGCCCGAGGATCTCGCCCGGCATCGCCAGGTGTGCGATCGTCGACGCAAGGTGATTATGCGCGAATCCCAGGACGCCTGACCGACAGATCGGTGCTTTTCCCTTGACGTGCAGGGCCGCCCTGCGTAATCAGCGCGTCTCGAAATTCCGGGAGTGCGCGCCACCGGGCCTGCGCATCCAGACGAACAGAAGGATATCGATATGTCGCGGCGGTGCGAGCTTAGCGGTAAGGGCGTGATGACCGGTAACCGGGTCAGCCACTCGAACATCAAGACCAAGCGGCGCTATCTGCCGAACCTTCAGGACGTCACTCTGATGAGTGAGATCCTGGGCCGGTCGTTCCGGTTCCGGATCGCGGCGTCAGCGTTGCGGACGATCGACCATCGCGGCGGGCTGGATGCGTACCTTGTCAAGGCGCGTGATGGTGAACTTTCCGAGCGGGCGCTGAAGGTCAAGAAGGACATACAGGCTGCACAAAGCGCCTGAGACGATTTTTCTTGATGTGTACTGCGGCCCCGTCTGGGGCCGTTTTCGTTTCAGTCACTGAAATTCTTCTGCACGCAGCACCTGAGAGACGAAGCGTGGCACCGATTGCGTCGCTGGTCCCAGGATGTGGTGATCGAACAAACGCGATGCCTCGGTGCGTTCCAGATTAACCTCTACGGTTGTCACACCGCGCATGCGGGCCTCGGAAACAAACCCTGCCGCCGGATAGACATTGCCCGAGGTGCCGATCGCCACGAACAGGCTTGCATCGCTCAGTTCGGCGTAGATCCGCTCCATGTGATACGGCATCTCACCGAACCATACGACATCCGGGCGGACCGTTCCGGTTGCATCGCAAGCGGGGCAGGTGTCCTCAAGACCCATATCGTCCAGCCAAAGCCATTGATGGCCACATCCGGCGCAGAGAGCGCGCAACAACTCGCCATGCATGTGGATCACGCCTTGCGAGCCTCCGGCCTCGTGCAGGTTGTCGACGTTCTGGGTGACCAGCGTAACCTTACCCGGGTGCTCATGCGACAGAGCGGCCAAGGCTTCATGGGCGGCATTGGGTTTGGCGGTTCTCGCTCCGGCGCGACGCTGATTGTAGAAATCATGAACCATCTCGGGATTGCGTGCGAAACCTTCCGGCGTCGCCACATCCTCCAGGTTAACCTTCGTCCAGAGCCCGTCCTTGTCGCGGAACGTGCCCATGCCGCTCTCGGCGGAAATCCCTGCTCCGGTGAGAATGACGATGTGGTCCATCACGCGTCCCTCTGATAGCGTCGCCGCACCCTAGTGGTTCGATCGAGACGTTTGTATCCCGCGGCCGCATCCTCGCAAGCAAACGTCTCGATCAATAGAACCACTAGCAACTATATGTTTTCTAGTGGATTTTCCGACTCAGACATTTGGATAAGAGAATGCGGCGAGTGGATACCAAATGTCTGAGTCAATCCACTAGCAAAGGAGATCCGGCTTGCGAATTCTATGTGTTTGCCTTGGCAACATCTGCCGCTCTCCGATGGCGCAAGGCGCTCTGGAACGGCGGCTCGCACAGGCTGGCATAGACGCGCACATCGATAGTGCCGGGACGGGGGCGTACCATATCGGAAATCCACCGGACCCGCGTGGCCTCGCCGCCGCCGCGTCGCGTGGCTACGACAATTCCGCACAACGCGCCCGGCAGGTCCGCACTTCCGATTTTGCCGAATTCGACCTGCTGCTGGCGATGGATGCCTCGAATCTGCTGAACTTGCGACGAGCGTGCCCCGCATACGCGACCTGCGAAATCCGGATCTTTGACCCGCAGGGCAGGGACATCCCAGACCCATATCATGGCGGACCGGCGGACTATGAGCATGCGCTCGACATGATCGAACGCGCGGCCGATGCGTTGACATCAGAATTCTCCAAGAAAACGCTGAACCCGTAACATCCGATACAGAATACCGGGCTGTGAGTGTTAAGGTGTGCTCATGGTTGCCGGAGGGGCGACCCAGAATGCGAGGAGACTGACAGTGAGCGATAAAGACAAATCCCCCGAGAAGGACATCATTACGTCTGCCGAGGACACGCCTGAAATCATCGGCGATGAGAAGCTGGAAGACGCAGCCGGAGGATGGAGTTGGGGCGCTTCGATGTCGACGAATGTCGTGATGTCTGGCGGCTCAACGATGCTGAACGTCGATGTGAACGCAGAAACGATTTATGCGGGAAGCGAAAAGGACGACCTCATTCAATCGCTTGATGCGTCCATGCTGCGCACCCGCCCGGGCCGTATGAAAAATCCGTACGGTGGCTGAGCTTCTTTCAGTCGGTGTAAATTGAGCGAGGAGTGATCGAGATGAGCATCGAAAACAAAGACAATTCGCCTGAAGCGATCGCCGACAACGATATGGATCAGGCCAAGGGTGGATATAGCGTCTGGATCGGTGGCAGCGTCAAAGACGAAAAGTCCGGCAAGGTTGTCATGTCGGGCGGTTCGACCATGGTCAAGGGCCCCGAGGCCAAAGGCATGGAACGCGTCTTCGACGACGAGTAACTGAACGCGGTGGCGGTGGGATCTCAACCTGCCGCCACGTGCTTCTGAAGCTCCATTGCGACGGCAATCGGCGCGCCGAGGCGGGCCTCGTCGCCGCGCGGGACATTGATCCTTTCCGCGCAGAGCAGTAAGACTAGGCCCGCCAATCCTTCACGCCGTCTCGAAGTGCGATGGATAGGGTCTAATCATCCCGCCAGTTCAAGCACCCGTCTTCGTCAGAGCACGTGCCTCTTGGACGCGAAGCAATTTGCGCGCCGGATCGGGCGTCAAACCCCGATTCAAATCTGGAAAAATCTCAAGCAGCTCGCGCTGAGTTGCGCAATCGCTTGCCGAAACGGCGTACGCTCCGGGAAAGAAGCTCTCGCTCCAAGCCCCTTCCGCGCAGACAACTTCGTGCTGGTCAAAGACAAGTTGCAGATAGACGACCTGTCTGCAGCCTGCCTTCCGGCGCACGCCGCGTCGGTGCAGAAGCCCCTTCGCCGGGGCCAGCACCTCGTCTCCGCCCTCATCGCGCACCAGCATACGGTGTTGCGGAGAGACGGCCAGAGGCCTGTGCGGAGCACCATCGCCCAGACTGCCGATGTTGAACAACACGGGCTTGTGCTGATCGTGCCTGTCATCCCGCGTGAAGGTCAGCTTCCGCCGCAAAATGGCGCGCAGGGGGCGCGGACCATGATCTGCCGTCAGAACCAGATCGCCCGGGACAAGCGTCTCGACCAGCACTTCTCCACCCGGAACCGCGATCCGGGTTCCTGCCGTGAAGCAAGGCACGAAGACCGGCAGGTTCGAATACGTGTCCGTGACTGGATCGTATTGGTACGAAAAGCCAGCCCCTGGGTCCGCTTGCACGGACGAGCCGTCCACTTCGCCGACCGAGGTCTCGCCGAGAAATTCGTCCTCATCCGGGATGGTCGATGGATTAGGCGACATGTTGAAAATGATGAACTCGAGCGTGTCCGGGTTCAGAAGCGCGATCGATTCCGCCGCACCGCCGCCACTGCCCTCGGTCAACAAATTGGTTGACGGCGCCCCGGGCCCGGACTCTACGCCCCCCTCGGACGCCTCTTGCGCAAACCCCGGAACGGGTCCTGTGATCTCGTTGATAACGAACACTTCCTGCCCAGGGGCGAGGACGGTTCCAGGCGGGAACGTGTGATATAAACCGTCTTGCGGTGCATCTGTCGCACCGCCGCCTGTGCTGTCGGACCAGATCTCCCAGCCAGAGATATCGACGGGTGCCGAGCTGGTATTCTGGATGGCGACAAACTCGTCTTCCTGCGTCGCGTTGCCGTCGCCATCGCTGTCGAACTCTGGCCCGCCATCATTGTCCGTGTAGATTTGAGTGAAGAGCACTCCATCGAGATTGGCTGCCATTGCGTTCCCGGTCCTGCGCTGCTCACCCTCGCGCCAGAAGGTGCACCGGGCAGGCTGAATGTCAATTCTACAAAATTTTTATGCAAGATGGCTTCTGCACTGTGGCAACCTATGCCCGTCGGCGCGCTTGACGGCAGAATTGCCGCGCCGCATATGCTCCGGTCATGACCGACCTCTCTCATATCCGAAATTTCTCGATTGTCGCGCATATCGACCACGGGAAGTCCACGTTGGCCGACCGCCTGATCCAGACGACGGGCGGGCTCGAAGCGCGTGAGATGTCCGAGCAGGTGCTCGATAACATGGATATCGAGAAAGAGCGCGGCATCACCATCAAGGCACAGACCGTGCGGCTGCGCTACACCGCGAAGGACGGCAGGGAATACACGATCAACCTGATCGACACACCAGGCCATGTCGACTTCGCCTACGAGGTCTCGCGCTCCATGCGCGCCGTCGAAGGCTCGTTGCTGGTGGTCGATGCATCCCAGGGCGTGGAAGCCCAGACGCTTGCGAACGTCTACCAGGCAATCGATGCCGATCACGAAATCGTCCCGGTCCTCAACAAGATCGACCTCCCCGCCGCCGAGCCCGAGCGCGTCGCCGAACAGATCGAAGACGTCATCGGCATCGACGCGTCGGATTCCGTGCTGATATCGGCCAAGACAGGCATCGGCATCGACGATGTGCTGGAAGCCATCGTCACGCGCCTCCCGGCCCCCTCAGGCGACCGTGAGGCGCCGCTGAAGGCCATGCTGGTCGACAGCTGGTATGACGCCTATCTCGGCGTTGTCGTCCTTGTGCGCGTCATTGACGGCACGCTCAACAAGGGCGACCGCATCCGCATGATGCAGACCAACGCCGTCTACCCGGTCGACCGGGTCGGTGTCTTCACACCAAAGATGCTGCAAACCGACACGCTCGGCCCCGGCGAGCTTGGCTTCCTCACCGCCTCGATCAAGCAGGTCCGCGACACCCGCGTCGGCGACACCATCACCACAGAGAAGAAAGGCGCCGTGGACCCGCTACCCGGCTTTAAGCCCGCCCAGCCCGTCGTCTTCTGCGGTCTCTTCCCGATCGACAACGCCGACTTCGAACCGATGCGCGAGGCAATCGAGAAACTCGCGCTGAACGACGCCAGCTTCAGTCACGAGGTCGAATCCTCCGCAGCGCTCGGCTTCGGCTTCCGCGCGGGCTTCCTCGGCCTCTTGCACCTCGAGGTCATCCGCGACCGGTTAGAGCGCGAATACGATATCGACCTGATCACCACCGCACCCTCGGTCGTCTACCACCTCTATATGAACGACGGTGAGATGATCGAGATGCACAACCCCGCCGACATGCCGGACCCGATGAAGATCGACCGCATCGAGGAGCCGTGGATCAAGGCCACAATCCTGGTGCCCGACGAGTTCCTGGGAGACGTGCTTAAACTCTGTCAGGAGCGCCGCGGCATCCAACTCGACCTCACCTATGCCGGCACCCGCGCCATGGTCGTCTACCGCCTGCCGCTGAACGAGGTCGTTTTCGACTTCTACGATCGCCTCAAATCGGTGACCAAGGGTTATGCCAGCTTCGACTATCAAATGGACGGCTACGACGCCGAGGCACTGGTCAAGATGCAGATCCTGGTCAATGACGAACCCGTGGACGCGCTGTCGGTCATCGTCCACCGCGACAAGGCCGAGGTCCGGGGCAGGGCGATGTGCGAAAAGCTCAAGGGCCTGATCCCGCAACACCTGTTCAAGATCCCGATCCAGGCCGCAATCGGTGGCCGGATCATCGCGCGCGAGACGATTTCGGCACTGCGCAAGGACGTGACCGCGAAGTGTTATGGCGGCGACATCACCCGGAAGAAGAAATTGCTCGAGAAGCAGAAGGCGGGTAAGAAGAAGATGCGCCAGTTTGGGAAGGTGGATATCCCGCAGGAGGCATTCATTTCGGCGCTGAAGATGGATGGTTAGTGCGTGCTAACTCAGTAAAAGTTCGTCACTGTAAGGCTGTGCTAGCACTTACAGCGACAATAGAGGGGTTTCAGGATAGTGCGTACGGTCTATATTGTCGGCGCCGGCGCAAGCAAAGAATTGGGCCTGCCTATTGGGGAGGCACTAAAATCCGAAATCGCGAAATCTATGGATATCCGGTTCGATGATTTTGGTAGGAAGATTTTATCTGGAGACACTCACATTTCAGCGACGTTGATTAAATACTGTCGAGAGAACAATCAAGATATAAACGCGTACCTACATTCAGCATGGCACATCAGAGATGCAATGCCTGTGTCCATATCAATAGATAATTTTTTGAGGCACACAGCAAGGATGAAAAAATTGAGCTCCTTACGAAACTTGCGATTGCTAGATGCCTGCTTCTTTCTGAATATGCTTCGAGCATATATTTTGAAAAAGGTACCAATAACAATATAGATTTTAATAAGATCTCCAGTTCCTGGCATCGCTCCTTCTGTCAAATTTTGTTCGAGAGGTGCGCCTTTGAAGACTTATTTAAACGCCTCCAAAGTGTATCGGTTATCTCGTTCAATTATGATAGATGTATAAAACACTATTTGATTTATGCAGTTATGGCATACTATAACGTTGATATCATGCGCGCTGCAGATGCTCTTAAGGGCCTAACAGTAATACATCCATATGGGTCCCTCGGCAGTTTGCCATGGGAAGACATCTCTCAAAATGTGAGTTTCGGTGGTGGTGGACGAAACTCTGGCCTACTGGAAATCGCTTCGGGAATTAGAACCTTTTCGGAAGGTTTAGGTGAAGGATCAGAAATCAGGGCAGCGATCGAAAGATCAATATTGAGTGCTGAAAGGCTTGTATTTTTGGGGTTTGGATATTTGCCCATGAACATGGATGCATTAAATATAAGTACACCAGAGAGAATAAGATATGTTTTTGGCACGAGCAAGGGCCTATCTGAGAGCGACACTCGTTTGGTTAAAAGTCAAATCTTCAATATCTTTAAACCGGTAGGCGACATTGAGCTGACCGATAAGACTTGTGATGTCATGTTCCATGAATACTGGAGATCATTGTCCTTCACGGATCCGTAGGCTAGCATGTACTCGTCGAAATATGACGTACCGGATGGCGAATTGAGAGCTCAGCTTTCTTTTTATTTGCCGTACTTAATATTTTATAGCTGTTCTGATCGCATGGTCGAGAGATGATGTTAGAACTCCATTCGAACGCGGTAGATCGCGGCATAGGCATCGCTCCGCTCAAAGTCCAACTCCTTGGCACAGGCCAGCTTGACTGCAGGCTCAGCGCCGCCCCGGCCCGCGACGGGGTAAGTCGGCGGCGCGGCAACGTTCCCCGTGGTCAGGGCGCAGATCGTGATCAAGGTGAGCAGACACAACAGGCCGGACCCGGCAAATGAGATCCCGAACCAGGCGCGCTGCGACACCTGCCACCATGCCCGTTGCCTGTGTGCTGAGATTGCGCCAACCATGATCATCCTCCCATAGCGAGCCGATCCTTCAGCCCTACGATGGGAGCAATCTTCACCCGACGACGTTTCCGCCGGATGTCGTTCGCGAAGAACAGTGTTTCAATTGTAGCGAGGGGGATTTGCGGCGCTCGGACTGCATCTTTGCAGTCCTGACGTTACCGCGCGAAGTCGGGTTGGCGTGGGGGCGAGCTGTGCGTCCGCCCCGACGCCTGAGCGTGCGTTGGGTGGGGTTTCGACCCCACCCGTCAGGATCAGTCGATCAGCTGCAGGTTGGCTGCCGACGAGCGGCCATCGCGGCCCGACTCGAGATCGTAGCTGACCTTCTGGTTGTCGTTCAGGCCTTGCAGGCCGCTGCGCTCGACGGCCGAAATGTGGACGAACACGTCCTTGCCGCCTTCGTCAGGTTGGATGAAACCGAAGCCTTTGGTTGCGTTGAACCATTTTACGGTGCCTTGAGCCATCTCTGGTCTCCTTTTCAATTCGCTACCCGCAGTGTGCGGTAGCTGTGGCGCAGTCAGAGCGGAATCGAAGGACTGCTGCCGGGGAGGAAGACAGGATCGATGGCATAACTTTGCCGCGCGCACATAGGCGTTTTGAGCGCCAAAAGCAAGTATTCTTAACGGGCCTTCGTGCGGATCGTGCCAATCAGACTCCGCAACGGCTCCTCGGAACGATGTGTGCTTCGTCTTCCTCATTCTGTTCGTTGATCCGGATGCAGACCCCGTTTGCCAGGATGATTTTCTCGCCCCCGACATCCGAGATGATCGTGTCTTTCTGGAAGGTTGGACCCGATCCACCGCAGGCGGACAGGGCGAGGATCAGGATCAAGGCAGCAGGGCGCATGGTGACTCCTTCTGTGCAGATTGATCGTTCTCGAAAGATAGCAGTGATGCACGCAAAACGTGTTCACATTTTTGACGGGCGCGGCACGGGGCAGGGCGTTAACACTCACCGGGTCGACTCCGCGTTGTTACGCTTGCATCCAGTTTGCACCGCCAATGGAATACCGTTGCGGTATGTTTGCGGTATCAAATCGGTATGCCCCGGCGACCGGCGCACACGCATTAACCATTGCGCTTTTAGAGATCAGATCATACATTCGTATTCTCGAATATGAGGAGATGTTTGGATGATTTTCGACTACCCGGCCTGGACCGCGGGCCTTGTGGGCGGCGGTCTCATCGGTCTTGCGGCGGCACTGTACCTGCTTGGACTCGGACGGATCGCGGGTATCAGTGGAATAGCGGGCGCCTTGATGGACGTTCGGCGTCCCGAGATTTCGATCGAGTTATCGTTTCTCGCTGGATTGACCCTGGTTCCAATGATCGCCGTAAGTGCCGGATTTCAAACAGACATTCTGATCACAGAAAACCCGGTTCTGCTCATCTCCGCCGGGTTGCTCGTCGGGATCGGGACGCGCCTGGGAAACGGGTGCACCTCCGGTCACGGGGTGTGCGGCATGACACGGTTTTCGAAGCGATCCGTCGTCTCGGTCGGCGTTTTCATGGCGGTCGCCGCCGTCGTGGCCAGTTTGATCCGCCCGATGCTGGGAGCGTGAAGCCATGAAGGGCAACATTTCATTCCTCGCGGGCAGTCTTTTCGGGCTTGGTCTGCTGATGTCAGACATGATCAATCCGGCGCGCGTGCTTGCATTTCTTGACGTTGGATCGGGGGCCTGGGACCCGACGCTGGCCTTTGTCATGGGCGGCGCGATGGTCCCAATGTTCGTTGCCTGGGCGCTTCGCAGAGCGCTGTCTAAGCCACTGTTTTCAGACGGTTTCCCGGGTGTGCCTCATGGTGTTTTGACGCCTGGGCTGATCGGTGGAGCAGCGCTTTTCGGCGTCGGCTGGGGCCTCGTTGGACTTTGCCCGGGACCTGCTTTCGCGGGTTTGCTGCTGGGTGGATGGTCCGTCTGGCTGTTCGTCGCGGCCATGCTCGGGGGTATGCTGATCCATCGCTTGGCACCAATCGAGAGTGGAGCGAAAAGGTCAGTCTAGGCAGAGGATTACGTGACGGAACTCAACCGACCTTCTGATTGATCTCGACCACGTTCATGTGTGGATCGACCGTGTAGATCTGATGCATCCCGGGCATCGCATAGACGCCCGCATCGTCATACGGCCACTCGGCTGCGTCCATCCGTGCCATGACCGCCTTGATGTCGGGGACCATGAACGCCGGGTGGCCACCAACGGACGGGTTGAACATGAACCCGTTGCGCCGCCCGAATTCGGGATCGGGGCGGATCAGGTGAAGCCCGCGATTGCCATCGCCAAGCGGAAAAATCGTGAGATCCGTGGGATCTATGGAGAAATCGCCCTCGGTCCCGCCACGATCCCAGGTGCCTTCGTCCATGCCAGCAACCTCGCTGAAGAAGGCGGCGGTCTCGCGCACGTCATGTGCCTGGAGGTTCACATGGTGGATGCCCCAGCCCCAATCGGCCTCCCACGGCTGGACGCCGGTCCATCCCTCTGGTTCCGTCACCTGGTTGAATTCGATCACGTTCCACGACGGATCATAGGTGTAGACCTGATGCACACCGCGCATTGCGTAGATCCCAGCATCGTCGTAGGGCAGTGATGCATTATCGAGATTTTCCATCAGGGCATTGATATCATTCACTGTGATCGCGACGTGACCGCCAATGGTCGGGTTGATCAGCAGTCCATTGTCCTTCGGAAAGGTCGAGATCGGGCACACCGCGTGGATCCCGCGATTGCCCGTACCAAAGTAAGCGATGCTCTCCGGGTTGTGACCAACCTCGCCGATCTGATCGGTCGGCGGGTAGACCCAAGCTCCCTCTTCCAAGCCGAGCAGATCTCTCAGGAACGTACGCGTTCGGGCAACGTTGGGAGAGCACATGTTGACGTGATGTATCGACCAGGACATTGAAAGCTCCGTGCGAGGTTGGGCCCTACGATAGACGTCGTGGTATCGCCTGCAAGCAGCAGTCTGATGAGTGGAGCCCAGATGAAGAACAAGGTCGACCGCTCGATCGAAGCACCGGGTGGCACCGTCTGTGTTGATATCTTTTTTCGGCCCGACGGCAGTTGGGGGTTCGAGGAATACCGCCGCGACACCGAAGACGGACGAGGTTGGTTTCCGATCGGAGACTACGGTGAGTCGCGTTTCGAGACACGACAAGACGCTGTTCTCGTAGCAAAGAAGTCCGTCGCGTGGTTGAAAGACGCAATGTGACGTATCCCACGGTCACTCTGGCGGGACGAAATACAGATTGATCCAAAAATAGTGAGGTTATTTGCGGAACCGATTGAAAAGCATGAAGAGTTGTCAGATCGAGGCTTTCCGCTCAGTTGTCTTTCTTCATGGCCTCGAGTGTTGAAACCAACGCCAAAACAGCAAATTCTATCATTCTGACTTGAACGACTTCAGAGAAAGGCCGCTCTGATGTATACTATCCGCGAGGGTGTTGTCGGACAGGTGTGAGGAGTTGGATATGAAGACTGACGCCGTACCGATCATGATCGGTACCAGCTCGCTGGATATCGTCACATTCACGGCCGCGGCGCTCGTCACGGCAGTGATCGTCGCGTCAATCGTAGGGCTACGAAAAGACCTCGCAGCCTGCGCATTTGTCGTGGGTGTCCTGGGTATTGCGCTAACGATGTAGAGCTCAAATCCACCACTTATCGGGTCGTGCGGTGAACGCGGCCCGTGCTTCGAGTTCATTGCCCACGTTGAGAATCCCCGCCTCGTCCCATGGTTTGCCAATCAGCTGAAGCCCCAAAGGAAGGCCGCTTTCAGACAAGCCGATCGGTACCGATAGTCCCGGGAGCCCGGCCAGGTTCACTGTCACGGTGTAGACGTCCTGCAGATACATCGCGAGCGGGTCCGACACTTCCCCGAGGCCAAACCCCGGCTCGGGCGTTGTCGGGGTCAGGATCACGTCGCACCTTGTCCAGGCCTCTTCAAAGTCACGCAGGATCAGGCGCCGGACCTTTTGCGCGCGCAGGTAATAAGCATCGTAGTACCCGGCCGAGAGGACATATGTTCCGATCAGCACGCGGCGCTTTACCTCGGCACCGAAACCGGCCGCACGGGTTTTTTCATAAAGATCGACAATCCCGTCGTTCTCACCCAGAGCAGCGCGGTTGCCATATCGCACACCGTCGTAACGGGCGAGGTTCGAGGACGCTTCGGCAGGCGCAATGATGTAATACGCGGGGAGCGCGTACTTCGTATGTGGCAGTGAGATATCAACCATCTCGGCGCCCGCATCCCGCAGCATCTGCATGCCGTTCTGCCAATAGGCCTCCATCTCGTCCGGCAGCCCTTCGCGGTATTCCGCCGGAATTCCAATGCGCTTGCCGCGAATGTCTCCGGTCAATGCAGCCTCGAAGTCCGGCACTGCAATGTCGGCCGAGGTTGAGTCTTTCGCGTCATGCCCCGCCATGGCGCCCAGCAGGATTGCGGCATCGCGGACCGTCTTCGTCATCGGACCGGCCTGATCCAGTGATGAGGCAAAGGCGACGATGCCCCAGCGCGAGCACCGCCCATAGGTTGGCTTCAATCCAATCGTGCCTGTGAGGGCCGCTGGCTGGCGGATCGAACCGCCTGTATCCGTGCCAAGCGCCGCCATGCACAGGTTCGCGGCAACCGCCGTCGATGAACCGCCCGATGAGCCGCCCGGCGTGATCGGTGTTTCGTCTCCGGTGCGGCGCCACGGGTTGACCGCAGGACCATAGCACGAGGTCTCGGTCGACGAGCCCATCGCGAATTCGTCCATGCCGGTCTTGCAGATCATCACGGCACCGCGATCCCATAGGTTTTCGGTCACAGTGGACTCGTAGGTTGGCACGAAGCCATCCAGGATGCGCGAGGCTGCCTGGCTTGCAAAACCCGCCGTACAGAACAGATCCTTCACGGCGATCGGAATGCCCAGCACCCCGATGTCTTCGCCCGCCGCGCGCCGCGCGTCAGCGGCCTCGGCCATCTCAAGAGCCTTCTCGGACGTGCTGTGACAGACGGCGTTCAGCGCAGACGCCGTGCTGATTTCTGCAAGACAAGCCTCGGCAATGTCCTGCGCCAAGGCCTCGCCCGATCGCATCAGGTCGCGTGCGCCGGCAATTGTGAGTGAACTGAGGTCGGCCATCATTCCACTACCTTCGGAACCGCGAAGAAGCCTTCCCGATGATCGGGGGCATTCGCCAGAATGTCATTGCGGCGATCTCCGTCCGTGACTCCGTCGGCGCGCTGCTTCAGGGCCATGGGCGTGACAGACGTCATCGGCTCCACGCCGTCGACATTCACTTCATTCAGCTGCTCGACCCAATCGAGGATACCGTTCAACTCGCCCGCAAGCGGCTCGAGATCTTGTTCTTCGACGGCGATGCGCGCCAAGCTGGCAACGCGCCGGACAGTGTCTTTATCGACGGACATGCAGGGCCTTTCGGTACGGCTGAACGGGCGTGGTTTAGCGATGCCACATGTCCACGGCAAGAGGGCCGGGGCATCGGCCGCACGATCAGACCAGCGATGGACCTATGGCCGATTTCTGGGCAAGCTGAAGCCTGAGAGTCAGACGAACGAGAGGACATCGGATGCGCGTCACCTGGATGGGACATGGCAGTTACAGAGTGGACACCGCGGGGCAGGTGTTGCTGATCGATCCGTGGGTCGACGGAAATCCGTCCTTTCCGCCTGAGCGCACTGAAGAGGCGATTGCAGGCGCGACAGCGATCCTGCTGACCCACGGGCACTTCGACCATACCAAGGACAGCGTCGACATTGCAAAGCGCACGGGCGCGCCGGTCTATGGCATGTACGAACTGATCAACGTGTTGGCGCCCGAAGGATCAGGTGTCACGGGCACCGGGTTCAACCGTGGCGGCACCGTGATGATCGGCGATGTCGCGGTGACACTGGTTGCGGCCTCTCACTCATCAACCATCGCCGGGGCATCAGGGCCCGTCCCAACCGGGCAGGAATGCGGGTTCATGATCGCGGCGGACGGCAAAACGCTTTACGCCATGGGTGACACGGACATCATGGCCGACTGGGATTGGATGGGTGAGTTGCATCAGCCCGACTGCGCATTGGTCCCCATTGGCGGTCATTTCACGATGGATGGAAAGCGCGCCGCGTGGGGCATCTCGAAATATCTGCCCAGCCTCAGTTCGGTTGTTCCTGGCCACTACAAAACATTTCCGCTGCTCGCTCAGGATGCTGAAGATCTTAAAGCCGGATTGCCTGGTGTCTCGGTGCACGAACTCGATGTCATGGGCGCGCCTGCAGAGGTTTGAGAAACTCGGCCAGATCCTGCGTGCGATGATGGACGTGCTCCGGATCCGATGCAGAATCGAAATGGTCGACCCAGACGGTGCGAGTATTCATGCGATGCGGCACGGCGAGGTTTCTGGCGTCGTCCTCGATCATCGCCGCGGTCGAGGGTTCGATCCACGCAGCACCGAATACGGTGTGAAATGCCTGTGCATCCGGCTTCGAGACCAGATCCGTGTCCTCTAGCGCGAACACCATGTCGAAGAGGTCAGCATAGCCCAAGGCGCGTAGAACGGATGAAGCATGACACCGCGGGCCGTTGGTGTGGATGATCTTGCGTCCGGGCAGGTTACCGATTGCCGCTTTCAGGGCTGAGTCCGGTTCAAGACCGGAATAGTCGATTGCGTGGCAGGCTGTCAGGAAGTGATCAGGGTCAGTCCCATGATGCCTGATCATACCGGACAGGGTTGTGCCATGTTCGCGCCAGTACTGCGCGCGCAACAGATCGGCATGCGCACGTTCGACGGACAGTTCCTGTTGGATGAAATTGGTCATTGCATGATCGATCTGCCTGAACAAACCCGCCGATGGCGGATAGAGCGTGTTGTCCAGATCGAAGATCCAGCAGTCGATCCTGCTCAGGTCTGCGGCATGGTCCAAGGCCATTCTCTCGTGCTGGTTTTTTTCCAACGCCAAGCCTAGAGTGCCCGCCGGAACGATCAAGCCGGAGGACTGCCTTGGCGTCGCGTGAAGATTGGATCGGCCGCACTGGTTTGGAGTGGTCGAGGCGGGGCAGTGCGTTAGAGACGCTCTTGGGACCAGCGGGCCACGAAGGCTTGCGGGTCCTGTCGGCACAACCCGGCGAGACGATCCTTGATCTCGGCTGCGGCGCTGGACCGAGTACACACGCACTGGCCGGTACCGTGACGGCATCCGGACGGGTGTTGGGGGTCGATGTCTCGCCCGATCTGATCCAGCAGGCGCGTGAGGCGCTGGGTGCGCTCGGTCATGTCGATATCGTCGAGGCGGATGCTCAGAACCACGACTTTGAGAGCGATGGCTTCGACGCCCTGTTCTCGCGGTTTGGATCGATGTTCTTCGATGAGCCCGCTATTGCCTTCGCGAACCTCCACAGGGCGATGCGCCCCGGCGGCCGCGCGGTCTTTGTTGCCTGGCGCGAAGCCGTCCGGAACCAATGGGCTTCGGTCCCCATGACGTTCGCGACGGATGGTGCCGCTCCGCAAGGGCCTCAGGCAGGACCGGGGCCATTCGCCTGGGCGGATCCCGGGGTGTTCCGACCAGTGCTGACCTCCAGTGGCTTCAAAGAGATCGAAGCCGAGCCTTTTGAATTCATGGCGGAGATCGGAGATGGAACATCGCCAGACCCTGTCGAGCGCGCAGCCGAGTTCATGTTCCGGATCGGGCCGCTCGCGGCGCGTCTCAAAGGTGCGCCCGACTCGGCAAAGCAAGAAGCACGCGCATTTCTGAAGCGCCGCCTGGCGCGCCATGTTCAGGATGGCGCCGTCAGGCTCCTTGCATCCGCGTGGATCATCACCGCACGGGCGTGATTATGCGTCCGTCGTCTCCGGATGAAATTCCATCGCGACACCGTTCATGCAATAACGAAGCCCTGTGGGTTCTGGACCATCCGGAAACACGTGCCCAAGATGTGCATCGCACCGTGCGCAATGCACCTCGGTGCGGCGCATGAACCAGCTGCTGTCTTCCTGCGTCTCGACCTGTCCTTCGATTGGCGCGAAAAAACTAGGCCATCCGGTGCCCGAGTCGAACTTAGTGGATTTGTCGAAAAGGTCCTCACCGCAGCAGACGCAGCGGAACGTTCCTGCACCGCCGGGAAAGTCCTCGTGACTTCCGGGGCGTTCGGTCCCGTGCTTGCGCGCCACGCGGTAAGCTTCCGGCGACAGCTGTGCCTTCCACTCCTCATCGGTCTTTACGATCTTGTTCTTCATCGGTCGAACCTCTATTTCTGCTGAAGAATTCCTGAAACGTCCGCAAGTCTTCGCGCTAATGTCACAATCCTGCAAACGCACCTCTGCTAGTGACGAACAACGCATCCGGGATGAGCAGCGGGTGCTGAAACAAAAGCGCAAGGGCTGACAGATGGTCCATCTTGGCGGAAGATATAAAGCGCGTCTGGCACAATCCCAAGAGGATGTTCAGGCCTGCCAACGTCTTCGTTATCTGACGTTCATTCAGGCACGGGGGGTCACGTCCGACTCTCGTCCCGATGACCTCGATCACGATGAGTTCGACGCGATCTGTGAGCATCTGATGGTCGAAGATCAGCGCAACGGGCAACTGGTGTGCTGTTTTCGCATGATGCCGCTGCAAAATGGGTCGGAGATTGGCAGAAGCTACTCGGCGAAATACTATGATCTTGAGCAGCTTAGCCAGTTTCCGGGGAAACTGGTCGAGATGGGGCGCTTCTGCATCCACCCAGCTCATAAAAGCCCCGCGATCCTGCGCGTGGCGTGGACCGCGATGACGCGCTACGTCGATGATCAGGGGATCGAACTGCTGTTCGGTTGCTCAAGCTTCGAGGGCGTCGAGGCCGAGGCATATGCCGACGCGTTCGCGCTGCTCAAGGAAAAGCATATCGCGCCGAAGCGCTGGATGCCCCGGATCAAGGCGCCGAACGTTTTCCGGTTTGCCCGCGCGTTCCGGTTGCGGCGGCCGGACATGAAGCTGGCGCTCGGTCGGATGCCGCCGTTGTTACGCACTTACCTGGTGATGGGAGGCTGGGTTTCGGACCACGCCGTGATCGACAACGATCTGAAAACACTGCACGTTTTTACCGGGGTCGAGATCTCCCGCGTGCCCAAGTCCCGAGCCCGGCTGTTGCGCGGCGGTTGATCAGTCGCCGACGGCCAAACCTTCTCGGCGCGGATCGGCACCGCCCAACAGTGTGCCGTCCGGAGTGACCACGATCGTGTGGACACCAGACGTCATCTCTCTCTCGTCCAACCGATGACCAAACGCGGTCAGCCGCGCTTTGATGTCGTTTGAAATGAAGGGCTCGACGGCGAGCGTATCCCGATTTCTTTGGGACACATGGGGTAGGGCGGCCGCTTCCGCCGGATCCTTCGCATATCCCAGTATGGCGACAAGGTTTTGCGCGACATATTCGGGAATCCGCGAACCGCCTGGCGAACCGGTAATGACCACCGGTTTTCCGTCTTTCAGAACGATCGTGGGCGACATCGACGAGCGCGGGCGCTTTCCAGGTGCGACTGCGTTCGCAATGGGAACTCCGTCCCGGTCAGGCAGGAACGAAAAGTCGGTCAATTGATTGTTCAAAAGGAACCCTCCAGCCATGCGCTGAGAGCCGAAGGCAGTTTCGATCGATGCTGTAAGACTGATCGTGAGACCATTGGAATCAATGACAGAAACATGTGTAGTGCCGGTGTCTTTAAGGCGTGTGTCCGGCGCATTGAGCGACCCGTCACGCCAAGGCGGTTCCCCGGCAACAGCGCGTGTCGTAGATGCGCGGATTGGATCGATCAACAGGCTGCGTCCGGTGATGTAGGACGGATCAAGCAGGCCGCGCAATGGTACTTTCAGGAAATCGCTGTCGGCGAGATAGCGTGCCCGGTCGGCATAAGCCAGCCGGGACGCTTCGCCAAACAAATGCCAGAGACGCGCGCCATCCAGATAAAGTTCGTCGGGCTTAAACCGGTCGAGCAACATCAGAATCTGGCCGACTGTCGTCGCACCGGAAGAAGGCGGTCCCATCCCGCAAACTTCATAGTCTCGGAACGGGTGACAGACGGGCTCACGCTCGATGACCTTGTAGTTCGCAAGATCAGCCACGGCCAAAGCGCCCGGCCGCGGCGAAGCGTCGACCGCAGCAACGATCTCAGACGCAAGTGCGCCTGTGTAGAACGCATCGGCACCATTCGCTGCAATCATCCTAAAGGTGGCAGCGAGATGCGGCTGCAGAAGCATGTCACCCGCAACGAGCGGCGTTCCGTCCGAAAGGAAGAGCTTTCGCGCTGCGGTATCATTGAGGCGGGATTGATATGTATCCAGCAGACCCGCCAGCCGTGGACTAACGGGAAAGCCATTCTCGGCCAATGCGATCGCATCATCAAACAATCGACCCCAGGGCAGGGTGCCGTACTTCTCATGAAGAACGCCCATCAATCTGACGAGACCGGGCACGCCGACCGACTTGCCGCTCAGGACCGCGTCGATGAAAGGCAAAGGCTCGCCATTCTCCAAAAACAGGTCCGGTGTCGCCGCGACTGGTGCTGTCTCGCGTGCGTCGAACGAGGTGATACCTTGGGGCCCATCCACTAGTGCAAAAGCCCCGCCACCGATACCGCTGGATTGTGGCTCGACAACGTTCAGAACCAGTAGCGTGGCGATCATCGCATCTGCGGCAGAGCCTCCATCTCGAAGGATTTTTGCACCTGCTTGCGACGCGAGAGGATTCGCCGCGACGATCATCTGCCGTTCGGCTTTGACGAGTGGGCTTGATCGTAAACCCGTCGCTGCCTCCGGGTCTGATCGCGTCTGCGCCCATACCAAAGATACGTTTGCAATCAGAGTGATGAAGACGATTGTTATTGTGCGCATATTGTCCACTCTCACCTCCGAAATGAGACCACCTTGACCGGCCGCGAGTCAATCTAGCACGGTGGCGAAGAATTGCGGAGGAAGCTGAGATGGCGAAGACCGATCTGCCGATGCTGGAGCAACGGCGCATAGAAGCCAACATCCTGAAACCTGTCTACGAGGAAATGGCGAAGCGCCTTGGTGAGGATCAGGCACAAGAAATACTGGGTGCTGCGATAATCAGTGACTCCATCGGGCAGGGACGAGCCTATGCCGAAGGCCTCGAGGATCGGGGATTGCTGGCGTTTCGAGATACCATGGCGCAGTGGAAAGCCTCCGGCGCCTTGGAAATGGAGATGCTGAAAGAGACCGACGACGAAGTTCACTTCAACGTCGTGCGATGCAAGTACTCCGAAATGTATCGAGAGATGGGTCTGGGCGACATCGGTCATTTGTTGAGCTGCAACCGGGATGGCACTTTTTGCACCGGGTTTAATCCCGACATCAAGCTGGACCGAACGCAGACCATCATGTCTGGCAAGAGCCACTGTGATTTCCGGTACCGCTACGAACCCGAAGGGGATTGAACGGTTCTTCGGCTCGCTAGATCTTGTCGAATAAATCGATAATGATTATTATGTTAAATATAATGAGGTGTCAGGGCCGCCCGTGCAGCCCTGACGTCTTGCTTATCAATTGGAAGACTGCGCTGGAGACGCCGCCTGCCGGCTCTTGGGCTTCCGACGCCTGCGCCGGGTGTTTGCTGGCCGCCCATCGCTGCGTTTCGTGCCATCAGGCCGATCGGCTTTCGCCGGACCACGGCGCCTGGGCTGGCCCGTGGGTTTCGCTTTCGGTTTCTGCTGACGGTTGGCGCCTGGGACCGGTGGCGCTTGATCCGGCCCGACTGGGCCATCGCCGACAACCTCGATCTTCATCCCGATCGTCTTCTGGATCATACCAAGATATCCTCGTTCGGACGCATCGCAGAACGAGATCGCAGCACCTGAAGCCCCAGCTCGCGCCGTACGGCCGATCCGGTGAACGTAACTCTCTGGTTCGTTGGGGAGTTCGTAGTTGATGACATGGCTAATGCTGTCGATGTCGATGCCCCGGGCAGCAATGTCCGTGGCGACGAGAACCCTCATGGACCCAGACTTGAACGCTTTCAGGGCGTTCTGACGCGCTGATTGCGACTTGTTCCCATGAATGGCTGCGGCATCGATCCCGGCTTGACCAAGGTGTTCAGCAACGCGATTGGCACGATGCTTGGTGCGTGTGAACACGATCACACGGTTGAAATCCGGATCGCCCAGCAGATTCTCGAGCAGTGTTCGTTTCGATTTCATGTCGACGTGGTGGACGGACTGTCTGATACGATCAATCGGTGTCGACTGAGGTGTCACCTCTACCCGCAGCGGGTTTTTCAGCACATCACCGCTGAGTTTGGCGATCTCTTTGGGCATAGTCGCCGAGAACAACAGAGTCTGACGATCACTCGGAATGACTTTAAGAATCTTACGTATGTCATTGATAAAGCCCATATCCAACATACGATCGGCTTCGTCCAGAACCAGATACTCAAGCGTGTTGAGCCCGACATCGACCCTCGGCTGGCTCATCAGATCGAGTAAGCGACCAGGCGTCGCAACGATGACATCGACACCACGCCTCAGCGCTTCGATCTGCGGCTTCTGACTGACGCCGCCGAAGATAACCGTATGCCGCAGGCCCATCTTGTAGCTGTAGGCCTTGAATTCATCGCCGATCTGGATCGCAAGCTCACGCGTCGGCGCCAGAACAAGAGCACGTGTACCGCGCTGATCCTTGCGACGAGGGTTCTGTACGAAGTGGTGCAGCATGGGCAGCGTGAAGGCACCGGTTTTGCCTGTGCCTGTCTGAGCGATGCCGAGCATGTCACGACCAGAGATTAGCTCGGGGATCGCACGCGCCTGGATCGGCGTTGGAATTGAGTGCTTGCGCGTCTCGAGCGCACGCAGAACCGGATCGGAAAGTCCAAGTCCGGAGAAAGTTACTTCTGTCAAAAGACGTCCTTTGTCGCCCCATACAGCCGTCGTTCACACGAAGGCGGGGCCATGGTCCCTGCCCCGGGCGCGGCCGGAACGGGTGAGATTTCTGGAATCGGTCCCGGGACGTGGCGTCTGTTTTACGAACGCTTCGCGCTGTCGCGGGGCAACTGGTGACAGACAGATGCCGCTAGTCAGCCGAAATGTCAAGTATTTCAATTATTTAAATTTTGTGCACCTGCGAAGGCGCTGGATTTACTCATGAAACGCTGGAAACCAGCCAATCCTTGATCGCGGTCCCGATCTCGTTTCCTGAATCCTCCTGAATGAAATGCGAGCCTGCCACCGTGATCTCCTGCTGATTGGGAAACGCCCGGCAGCTTTCGCGCATGGGGCCGATCAGGATTGCACCCGGATCTGCGTTGACGAAGAACTTCGGAACCAGCGAGGTGCTGAGCCAGTCGAAGTACGCCTGCGCCATCTCGACCACGTCTGCGGGTTCGCCGGATAGCGGGATCTGGCGCGGGAAAGTCAATGTGGGGCGTCGGTCTTCGCCAGGGTTTGCGAACGGGCGGCGGTACTCGGCCATCTCAGCATCGCTCAGCGTGCGCAGGATCGAACCCGGCAGTATTCGTTCCACGAAGACATTCTTCTGAAGGATCATATCTTCGCCAGCCTCCGAACGCAGCCCTCCGAAGATCCCGCGCACGGCTTCGGGCCACTCCATGTCGAAGTCCATCGGGCGAACGATGGTTTCCATATATGCAATCGCACGGACTCGGTCGGCGTTGCGGCGCGCCCAGTTGAAGCCCAGGGCACCTCCCCAGTCGTGGATCACCAATGTTACCATGCCAGCCGGGATCTGAGCGTCGATCCACGCATCCAGATAGCGCGCGTGCTCTGCGATCGTGTATCGATCCGGTCCACTGTCGGGCAGTTTGTCTGAATCTCCACAACCGATCAGGTCGGGCGCAATCAACCGCCCCATACCGTCCATTGCCGCCATAACGTCGCGCCACAGGAACGACGACGTCGGATTGCCATGCAGGAACAGGATCGGATCGCCCTGCCCCATCTCGACATGCGCCATTCTGAGGCCGAGCACATCGCTATGCTGTTTCCGCGCCGCCCAGTCGCTCATGATCATATCCTTGTTTGGCCGCCGGTTCCGGTCGTGGCAGATATCGATCAAGGCTGCGGGCGGCACAAGCTCGCGTCAAGGGAGTTCAGATCATGCCCATGATCCGTGTCGATATCCTGGCCGGGCGACCCGAGGAGACGGTCAAGGAGTTGCAGGAGCGGCTCTGCCAGACCCTGTCGGACGTGCTGGGATCGCCGCCCGAGGCGACCCATGTCATCGTCGAGGAACACGACAAGCGGAACTGGTCTGTCGGTGGCGTTCGCTATCTCGACAAGTGAGCCTGGGATCTTGCGCGGCCGGCACTGGAGCACCGAACAGAGCGTGGCCCTGCGCCGCGAAGTGCATTTCGACAACCGGGTGGTTTGGTGTTTCGCGGATCGCCCAAAATCGGTTCACGCGCTGTTCGCGGACAGCGTCGACGCGCATCCCGAGCAAGACGCACTCGTTGGTGAGGAAGGTGTCCTCTCCTATACAGCACTCGACGCGAGGACCGCGCGGATCGCAGGTGGTCTGACGGCCGCAGGGATCGGGAAGGGCGATCGTCTCGCACTTCTGATGGGCAATCGCTTCGCGTTCGTCGAGGTCTTGCTAGCCTGCCAGCGCGCTGGAGTAATCTGCGTGCCAATGAACCCGCGCCAGCCAGCGCCCGAGATCGCTTATGCGATCGGACAATGCGGTGCTTCAGCGATTGTTTTCGATTCGGATCTGGCCGGAAACATACCAGAGACACGCGATATTCCGACCGTCCGCCATGTCTGGTCGGCATACGGGCTGACGCCAGGCGCCGATGACTACGCGGATCTGGTCGGCGCCGATCCTATTCAACCTGTTGAGGTCAGAGAGGAAGACTGCGCGGTCATCCTTTACACGTCCGGGACCACCGGACGGCCCAAAGGCGCGATGCTCACGCATCTGAACATCGTGCACTCGGCGCTGCACTTTGCGGAGTCGATGGAATTCAGGCCAGGAGATCGCAATCTCATGGCTGTGCCAGCAAGCCATGTAACCGGGCTGATCGCCAACATCTCGACCGCTTTGGCGCGCGGGGGAGCAATCGTCTTCTTGCGCCAGTTCAAGGCCGCCGACTGCTTGCAGCTGATCGAGCGTGAGCGGGTGACCCACACGCTGATCGTACCGGCGATGTATAACCTTTTTCTGCTGAATCCGGATTTTGACACATACGATCTTTCGTCCTGGCGGATCGGCGGCTATGGCGGTGCACCAATGCCCGAGGCAACTATTGCCGAAATGGCGCGCCGGGCGCCGCATATCGGGCTGATGAATGGCTACGGCGCAACCGAGGCAACATCGCCGACCACCATGAATCCAACCGCCTGCGCTGCCAGCCACTCGGATTGCGTCGGATTGGTTCTACACTGTTCAGAGCTTGCGGTGATGGATCAGGACGGCGTCGAGGTTCCGGCGGGTGAGCAGGGCGAGATCTGGATGAAAGGTCCAAACGTGATACCGGGATACTGGGACAATCCGCAGGCCAATGCCGATAACTTCGTCGGAGGCTTCTGGAAGTCCGGTGACATCGGATCGTTGGATGAAGCCGGGTTCGTTCGGGTGTTCGACCGGATCAAGGACATGCTGAACCGGGGTGGCTTCAAGATCTTCTCGATCGAGGTTGAAAACCAGCTCTCATTCCATCCGAACGTTCTGGAGATGGCGATCATCGGCAAGCCGTGCTCGGTTCTGGGCGAACGTGTCCACGCGGTCGTGGTTCCGAGGGACGCGGATCCATCCGACGCGCTGGCCGCCGAGATCCAGGACTTCGCGCGTGCAAGACTCTCGGACTACAAGGTACCGGAGGTGATCCATTTCCGGACCGCCCCCCTGCCCCGAAACGCCAACGGCAAGATCATAAAGACCGAACTGCGGAAGGAATACGTTTGACGCCGCTCTTGCAGGGAATTCGGGTTGTCGATCTGACGACTGTCATCATGGGGCCATTCGCGACAGCGCAACTCGGCGTGCTCGGTGCGGATGTGATCAAGGTCGAGTCCGCTGCTGGCGACAATGTTCGCCATATCGCGCCGATGAAATCGCCCGCGATGGGTGCCGGGTACCTGAATTCCAATCGTGGCAAGCGCTCGGTCGTTCTGGATCTGAAGTCCGAGGAAGGCCGTGGCGCGCTCCTGAAAATCCTGGAGACGGCAGACGTGTTCGTCACCAACATGCGCCGTCAGGCGCTGGATCGGTTGGGCCTGGACCGCAAAACTTTGTGCGCGGCGTTCCCTAAGCTGATCCACTGCTGCGCCGTCGGCTTTGGACGCGGCGGCCCTTATGAAAACGACGCCGCCTATGACGATGTTGTGCAGGCGCTGTCAGGTTTTGCATCGGTCAACGCCGATGCCGAAGGAGCGCCGCGCTTTGTGCCTCAGATCATCGTCGACAAGCTGTCGGGTCTCTTCATCGTTGAGGGTGTTCTGTCGGCCCTCGTGCATCGTGAGCGCACCGGCAAAGCTGTCTCGTTCGAGCTTCCAATGATGGAGACCGCCAGCTACTTCCTGATGACGGAACACTTGCAGGGCCAGACGCACCAGCCGCCAATCGGTCCGCCCGGTTATGCGCGGCTGATGAACCCCTATCGCCGCCCCTATCGCACTGCGGACGGTTTCGTCGCGGTTCTTCCCTACGCTGACAAGCACTGGCCCAAAATGCTGAAGCTGATCGGGCGCGAGGAGGTGATGCAGGAAGACTGGTTCCAGACCACGACCGAACGCTCCAAACGGGTTCGCGATCTCTACCAGATGGTGGACGAGGCGATGCCGTCAAAAACCACGTCCGAGTGGCTGGTCTTGTTCCGCGCTGCCGACATCCCTTGTGGTGAAGTGAACACCATGGAGAGCCTGCTTGAAGATCCGCAGATCGTCGAATCCGGTGTGATGCAACGCCATGACCATCCGACCGAAGGACCCTTGCAGTTCATGCGTCATCCTGCGGATTTTGACCTGCCACGGACGCCAGAAACCCACGCACCGACGCTGGGCGAACACACACGCGAGGTTCTGCGCGAAACCGGAATGACAGACGAGGATATCGCGGTGCTCGTAAAAAACGGAAACGCTCTTCAAGCCTAACCGGACCGGCGGAGAAGCCGTGGCAGGAAGCGACCGGCCATCGACATGTAAGACGCATAGTCATCCCTGAACCGTGCGGCCAGGATACGTTCCTCCTGAGCTATCGCGCGGGAATAGAGCAAGACGAATCCGGCGAACACAATCAGTGACGCCGGATGAATAGCCAGAGCAAAAACCCAGGCGAACCAGTAACTTAAGTAGCTGGTGTAGAGTGGATTGCGAATGCGGCCATAAATGCCCTGAGTCACAAGCTCGTTCGGGCTGTCATCCGTGAAGGCAACGTGCAGGATGCCGGATGGGACAGCACGCAAGTACGCACGGAACAAGGCAAGGGACAGGAAGGCGAGCCCCCCTGCCCCAATCGCCCCCCAAATTGGTGCCGGCCAATGCAACGCAAACAAACCACAAAGTCCAATCGTCGCCGCCAGGGAGAAGTAGCGGATCAGTTCGTTCCCGGAAGATCGGACATTGGGATCGAAATGCCGGTACGACGCGACTGAAAACACAAGAAAATAGCACAGAAGCAACGCAACAACGCACGCGGAAACAAACTCTTCCATCACGCCGCTCCCCGCATTGCGAGTTCGGGAAGTGCGTGGGTGATTTCGGCAGACCAGAACGGATGCTCACGCTCGAAGTAGTCCCGGCAAGCCTGTGGATATCGCGCGATGACGTCGGCATAAGCCTCGTCAATATCGACGCCCATCAAGGTGTAATCGTAATTCAGGTTGGGCATCCGCCGTGGTTCGCAAAGCGGCTTCATCGCGCAGAACCGCCGATAGAAGTGCAGGTGAGACCCGCGCACGGTCGCAAGGCCCCACTTGGCACCAGAAGCGCGCGCGGCCACGACTTGCGCCAGCATCAACAGCACGGCGATTTCAGAGCGGCGAGGATTCTCGGGCTCGATCGCGAAACGGGCCCCGGACGCAATCGGACGGTCATCTTGTTCGAGCTGCCGGAGGACATCCGGGAACACTTGAAACTCCGGCGATGAGCGGAAATCCATAATCCCATGGCTCATCGGCGGTTGCACGGCGAAGCGAATGGCCCCGATCAGTCGTCCGCGCTGGTTCACAACGCCCAAGGGGACTGACGTGCGGTTCAGATCGTAGTTGTCGATGAACCTACGCGTGCAGTTCGGCTCAATTGCGCTCTCTTTCAGATAAGCGCGATACCGAAGAGAATAGACCTCATCCATCTGCGGATCGGCCGTTGCCTGGACAACGCGCAAACCACGATATTGCGCCTTCGTCTCCGATGCGGTCTCTACAATTCCATCCGACATGATCCACCTGACACAAATTGCACCCAGTAGCGTTCGGGTAAGACACGCGAGTCTTCCTGAACGACTTAAGTGTCTCGCACTCACGCGATTCGCGTCATACCCAAAATTGGCTAAGCCCCGGATTTCACTTCAGAATTCACGCTTCAATCACGCTACGTTAACGCTTTGACGGATTAGGCCGCCATGGCGCCTGAGCGAACACAACTCTTGCGTGTATTTCGTCCTCTGAACCCAAGAAAGATGATTTCTTCACGGGCGTGCGACATCATTTTCGAAGATCGCGGCAAAGTGTTTTCAGATCAGAGGTGCGACACGCACTCGGCACGGGCCTTCAGGGCTTGGGTCTGACGATCAATGTACCGGATCATCTTGGGATCTGAAAAACCCATCATCCGCTGGCCAGTCAGCGTGTCCGCAATCTCGGAGTAGTGACTTATCAATCCGTCCTTCAGAACGCAGACAGCCGCCCCCTCGAAGAGTGCGCGATTACCTTGGCACCCGTCCAATCTGCTCTCGAAACTGAACACGTAACGGGCAAGGCCGGTCTGCCCTTCGGAAACCGCTTCGTGAACGTCCCAGCGAAAGTCTTGAGCATCGCGGTGAAAATAATCCGTGATCATCCGTGCGATATCGCCGCCCTCGAACGCCCCGTAGAAAACATCGTGATAGACCCCGTCCGGCGTGAAACAGGCCGCGACACCTGCGCCATCCCCGGCACAGGCAGCTTGCGTCATCCTTGTGATAAGCTCACGAAACGGCATTCCCGACTCCCCCTGTCCTCGGCTATCAGAGGGGCCTCGCATCGGGCACCCCGCGCCCCGGAGGCCCATGAAGACCCTCATCGAACCCTACCGCTTGCTCTGGCTTCGAGCCAGCCCGGAGCTGCGCGGAATTATCATGATGAGCCTCTCGACCGTCGGCTTCGCCCTCATGCACACTGCAATCCGATACGCATCGTTCGAGATGTCACCCTTCCAGATTGCCTTCTTCCGCAATGCCTTCGGGATCGTGATCTTCGCGCCAATCATCCTGCGCAACGGCATCGGTTTCATGAAGACGAAACGCCTGGGCGCACATGCCGGCCGGAGCGTCCTGAACATCTGTGCGATGTTTCTCTACTTCAACGCCCTGGCGGTGACCGAAGTCGCGCATGTCACCGCATTGTCCTTTTCCGCCCCGATCTTCGCAAGCATCCTTGCCGTGATCGTCCTGGGCGAGCGCTTCCGGATCCGGCGTTGGATGGCCATTGCGATCGGTTTTCTGGGGATGCTCCTGATCATCCGGCCAGGCTACATCCCGATCGAGGCTGGCCCGCTGATGGTCATCTTCTCAACGATGTTTTGGGCCGTTGTGCTGACAATCACCAAGATCCTGTCACGCACGGAATCCAGTCTGACCATCGTTGCCTACATGAACATCTTTCTGGCGCTCTATTCGCTGCCGCCCGCGCTCTGGTTCTGGACGTGGCCAACGCTCGAGGGCTGGGTAATCCTAGTGCTCATCGGCGTGGCCGGGACCGTCGCCCAGCTTTGCGTGACCCAGTCGCTGAGGGAGACCGAACCCACGGTGGTGATGCCGTTCGACTTCCTAAAGCTTATCTGGGCGACCATGCTTGGGTTCTGGGTGTTCGGGGAAGTCCCCGACACGTTCGTCTGGATCGGCGGGGCAGTGATCTTTGCGTCGAGCTTCTATCTGGCGTGGCGTGAAAGCCAACTGCGCAAGCAAACAGCGGCTTGCGTGTCAGATCGCACGCCCTAACCCTTTGCGTCGCTCGCCACGCGCAAGCTCTGGCACCAGCCAGAAGATGGACAAACCGACGACCGAGAGTGCCATGGCAAACACATACCCTGCCAGGTACGCGTCGGTCATCTGGTGAAGCCATCCGGCGAACCATGCACCGAAGGCGCCACCCAGACCCAGGCCAATCATGATCATGCCGAACACGGCACCAACCTGACCATCGAACAAGCGCGCGCACAACGATGACACGACAGGGCCACGCGACCCCATAGCACCTCCGAAACCCGCAAGAAAAAGGATCAGAAACAACAGGCTCGGACCACTCGACAATGCAGCGAGCGAAACGACCCCGATAATGGTCATCAGATAGGCAACACTGGCTACGGCCCGCTGACCGTACCTGTCTGCCAACCAGCCTGAACCGATGATCCCCGCGATCGAGATCAGCGGAGACAGGCCATAAATCCAGATGGCCTCGAAACGGTCGTAGCCCACTTCCTCCAAGTAGACGACCAGTTGCACCTGAACGGCGTAGGTGGCGCCGGAGGCAATGAAGAACGTCAGGAACAGACCCCAGAACGGCAGATCACGCATCACGGCGCGATCCGGCAGAAACGGTCTTCGCGGCGGCGACGGTTTAATACCGCGTCCGATCCTGCTCCAAGGCAAAAACATGACCAGGGCCGCAAGGCACGGCAGACCCAATCCCATTTGGTGATAGGCCCAACGCCATCCGCCGGTCGCGATCAGCCACCCGGCAAGTGGCGCCATCAGCATCGTACCCGCTGCCAGCCCGGAATAGGCGAAGGCAATCGCAAAGCTCATGTTCCGGTCGAACCACCGGCTGATGATTGCTGTCGCGGGCGTCATGCCTGTCGCGGCGGCACCGATACCGACAAGCACGCCCAGACCCAGCCAGCCATGCCAAACCTCGCTCATGCGCGCGGCGACCATGAAGCCCGCGCCATAGAACACCAATCCGCCGACATAGATGATGCGACCGCCATACCGGTCGTATCCCGCGCCGATCAGCGGTCCTGCAATCGCGATCGCAATCATGAAGGCGGAGTAGAAAGAGGAGGTCCATGCCCGGCCCCAACCAAATTCGGTCAGCAGCGGGCCATAGAAGACCGCCAGCGTTTCGCCCGAGCCGCGCGCAAGCGTATTGAGCAGAAAGCACAGCGTGACCACGCCGATGGCAGGGAACGTGAATTCTCGCTGAGGCGTCTGCGCGTCCATCAAGCCAGCGTCCGCGCGATCCCCGGGCCAGGCAATCGCCGATGCGATATCAGCGCATCAGGTCAGGCAGGAACAGTACGATCTCAGGGAAGAAGACCAGTGCGGCGATCGCCAGCACGTCCGCGACGAAGAAGATCGCGATGCCACGGAAGACGTCCATCACAGGGATGTCCGGCCTCACACCGTTGACCACGAAGCAATTCAATCCAATCGGCGGCGTGATCAGACAGCCCTCGGCCATCTTCACAACGATGATGCCGAACCAAATCGAGCATTCCTCGAAGGTCAGACCAAACGCTGACTCCTCGCGCGTGACGCCCTCGCCGCCGTTGAGCGCCATGACCGCCGGGTAGAAGATCGGCAACGTCACCAGCAGCATGCCGATCGCATCCATGAACATACCCAGGATCGCGTAACCCAGCAGGATGCAGAAAAGGACAGCATACGGATTGTAAGGCAGCCCGGCCAGCCACTCTGAAAACGTCTGCGGCACCAGCGAATAATTGAGGAAGGTGACAAAGATGAAGATCCCCCAGATCAGGGTGAAGATCATCACCGTCAGACGCGCCGTCTCCATCAGCGCGTCCTTCAAACCGCGAAAACGCATGCCTTGCGTGATCGCGACGAGCAAGACGACGAACGCGCCCAAGGCCCCGGCTTCGGTTGGCGTTGCCCAACCGCCATAAATCGCCGAGATGATGATAAAGGCGACCGCGAAGATCGGCAGAACACCGGGCATGCTGCGGAGCCGATCACCCCACGTATAGCCTTTGACCGCTGGTCCGGCCTCTGGGTGCGCCCTGGCCCACAAGACGATGATCGCACCATAGATCAGGGCCGACACGATGCCGGGCAGGAAACCCGCCAGCAACAGCGCGCCGACGGATTCCTCGACGATCAGCGCGTAGATCACCAGAATGGCCGAAGGCGGGATCAGCGTTGCCAAAGTTCCGCCGGCAGCCACCACACCCGCGGCGAGCTTGCGGTCGTAGCCGTTCTTCAGCATTTCCGGAATCGCAACACGGCTGAACACGGCGGCGGTCGCAGTGGACGCGCCAGAAACAGCGGCGAATCCTGCCTGCGCCATCACGGTGGCAACAGCCAGACCGCCGGGCAGCCAACCGATCCAGGCGCGAGCCGCCGCAAACAGCTTGGTCGTCATACCGGCATGAAAAGCGAGAAATCCGATCAAGATGAAGGGCGGCAGGACCGAAAGCGCATAGAGCGACGTCTTCGCGTAGGGAATTGTTCCCACCTGCGACGCACCGGGGCCGAACCCAATCAGCTCGACCATACCCACGAAACCTGCAATCGCCGCAGCAAAGGCCACCCGAACACCCAAAAAGGCCAGGCCGAACAGCAGGCAGAGGCAAATGATGCCGACCAGCACCGGGTCGCTATAGCCAATCCCGAAAAGCGGCCCCATCAGCCCGGTCCCTCGCGCCGTTCCCCGGCCATCGCCTCGCGGATTTCTTCCTGAGCCTGTTCGGCAATGTCCTTCTGAACGACCACGCCGACGGGCGCGAGATCAGGGTTCAATGCCAAGCGCAAAGCGCCCAGGATCTGGACGAACGCGCGAAGCACCAGAAGCCCAAAGGCAATTGGGACCAGGATTTTCGATGGCCAGGTCGGGAGCTCGGCATCGGTGGTCGAGTCGCCGATAACAAACGCATCGTTGAAGAAATTCCAGGCGAAGAAGCATAGGAAAATCATGATCACGAAGGTGCAGGTCGCGGCAAAGGTCTCGACCAACCACAGCAGTCGACCCGAGAAATTCTGGATCAGGATGTCCATCCGGATGTGCACGCCCATCCGCTGGCAGTACGCAATGCCCAGGATCGCGAGGATCGGCATGGAAAGCTCGATCGCGTCGATATACCCGAAGATCGGCGCATTGAAGAGCCAGCGCAGACCCGCCACGATCTGCACGACGCCCATCAGCATCAGGAACATGATCGCGAGGGCAGCAATGAAGTTCAGTGCGTCTTCCGGCCAACGCAATATGCGGTCAAGCCGCCAGACGAGGCGACCCAATCCATCTTCGGGTGGATGGTCAAGCACATGATCGGATCCGCCGGACATCGGGGCAAAAGCAGGGCGGACCGCGGTCCGCCCCGTCAGTTGATCAGTTCGTGTACTTCGCCTGGGCTTCGGCCAGAAGCTCCATCATCTGGTCGAAGACACCCTGGCTGTCGAACTTGTCTGCATTGTCTGCGATCCACTTGTCCCAAACCGGCTTGCCGGCGACCTCGCGGAACCGGGCCAACTCATCGTCCGAATAGACGATCTTCTCCATTTTGCCTTCGAACTCAGGGATATTCTTGGAATCGGCTTCCAGGTATTTGTCGATCATCGCCTGCGTGACCTCGTCCTTCAGGCCCATCAGCAGATCCTGATACTGGCTCGGCAATGCCTCGAACGCGGTCTTGTTGAACACCATCGGACATTCCGACGTGCCCGGCTGCAAGTTGCCTGTAAACCACTCGGACAACTCGTCGATCTTGTAAGCCTTCTGGGCATAGGAGAACGGGAACGACACAGCGTCGACGCCACCGCGTTGCATCAGCGTGTAGGTCTCGGCGGCAGGAACGGTTTGACGCGTGGCGCCCAGGATTTCCATGGCCTGACCGACACCGCCACCAGCGCGGACCCGCATGCCGTTCCAATCCTCGAGCGTCTTGGGCGGCTTGCCGCGTCCCAGGATCTCGTACTGCGGCAACAGGGTCGAGACATACGGGATCGCATTCCACTGCGCCATGTCGGCCTGCAGGGCATCATGCTGGAACAGGTTGTTGCGCACATGGGCGGAAACCCGGAAGTCACCCAGCGGGATGAACGGCAGGGTGAAGACCATGTAGCTCGGGTTCTTGCCCGGGCTGTAGAAGTTGCAGAAGTGCGCACCCTCGAACGCGTTGTTCTTCAGGCCGTCCAGATTCTCGCGGCTCTTGGCGAGCTGCCCCCCATAGAAAATCTGGATCTTGAACTTGCCACCGGTTTCGGCGCTGACCCGCTCTGCCAGCTTCTCGACACCCTCGGTGAACGCGCGGCGCTTGCCCCATGTCGACCACTTCCAGAAGACAGCGGGACCGTCGACATTCGCCGCGGTCGCCTCCGGAGCCGACGTGAATGCGAACGCAGCGGCTGCCACGCCCATCAGGGCCTTGGTGATGAATTTCATGATTTTGCTCCCTTGGGTTTCCGCAATTGCGCGGCAACGTTTTGGTCCGGTTGTTCCCCGGGCTCGGCGCAAGATATGCACCTTGCGACAAAGCTTGCAAGCCTATCGGGGCGCCGATACCAAACGGCAACCACCAGAAAGGGAACCAACGATGCCACGTTTCAACCGACTGCTGATGACCGGCGCCGCAGGGAACCTTGGGCGGGAGTTGCGCGCCGGATTGGCACCCTTGGCGACGACCCTGCGCCTGACCGATCGGTCCGAGATGGCACCCGCCGCCGCGCATGAGGAGACGATCGTCGCGGATGTCGGCGATCTCGACGCGATGATGAATGTGGTCGAAGGCTGCGATGCGGTCGTCCATTTCGGCGCGGCCCCGGTCGAGAAACCGTGGGAGGAGATCCTGAATTCCTCGATCAAGGGCGGCTACAATGTTTACGAAGCAGCCCGGCGCCATGGGATCAAGCGGATTGTCTACGCCTCATCGATCCACGCCGTTGGTTATGTGCGCCGGGAGGACGGCGCCGACACAACCACCGAGCACCTGCCAGACACACTGTACGGTTTGTCAAAATGCTTCGTCGAGGATCTGGCCAAACTTTACTGGCACAAATTCGGGATCGAGAGCGTTTGCCTGCGTATCAACTCGTGCTTTCCAGAACCCGCGGATCGGCGTCACTTGTCGACCTGGATGAGCTTTCGCGATCTCGTGCGACTGGTCGAACGTTCACTCTGTGCCGAAAGCGTTGGGTACTCGGTGCTTTACGGGATCTCGGACAATCGGGAGCGGTTCTTCAACAATGATCCATCGCGCCACATTGGATATGTCCCCCAGGACACGTCCGAGGACTATCGCGAGAAGGTCGAAGCCGCCTGCCCGCCCGGCGATCCAGCGGATCCCGCAGTGCATTTCGCAGGTGGCGTGTTCTGCAACTACGGCCATCCCGATGACTGACCGGGAATGATGCCAGGTCCGTCTGGACGTCTGCGGCGCTTCAGGTGCCATCACAAACCGGGCCATCACCCACCGCCGCGCGCCAGTGTTTCCGGCATAGGCTGACATACCGTTCGTTCCCGCCGACCTCAATCTGCGCACCCTCGGTCAGCGCATTGCCGTCGGCGTCGACACGAATGACCATCGTAGCTTTCTTCCCGCAATGGCAGATCGTGCGAACTTCGCGCATCTCGTCGGCCAACGCCAGCAACGCCGCCGATCCATCGAACAGTTCACCTCGGAAATCGACGCGCAGACCATAGCACATCACCGGCACGCCCAGATCGTCGACGGCACGGGCGAGTTGCCATACCTGATCGCGTGTCAGCCACTGCGCTTCGTCAACCAATATGCAGGCAACCGGTCCCTGTTCCATTCGCGCAGTAATCTTGGCGTAGAGATCATCGGCGCGCGAATATGTATCCGCCTCCGCCGCTATTCCGATCCGGCTCGCGATCGTTCCAGGGCCCGAGCGCCCATCGAAGTCTGCGGTCATCAAGTAAGGCTGCATCCCGCGTTCGCGGTAGTTGTGAGCAGCTTGCAGCAGGATGGTCGACTTGCCCGCGTTCATGGTTGAGTAATTGAAGTAAAGCTTGGCCATGGCGGGCTTATCAACGCTTGCAGATGCGACGGCAAGTGACCGCCTGATCAGATCTTTCGGAACTTGGCCATTGCCTGCGCGAAGCTCAGGCCATTCGTGATCTCTCGGACGGCCTGATCATCATCAGCCTGAAGCTCACGCGCGATGCGTAACACCTCGACCGCCTTCTGTTGCGGCACGCAAACGATGCCTGTGCCATCTCCGACGATGACATCGCCTGTCTCGACCTTGATACCGCTGACCGTGACGGTGCCACCAATTTCGGTGACGCGGATGCGCGTTCGACCGGTTGTAGGCACCATGTGGCGGGAGAAGACCGGAAACCCGTGCTCGATCATTTCCTCGCGGTCGCGCACGCCGCCGTCGACGATCAGTCCGGATATCCCCTTCAGCTTCGCGGC
>ERZ1740062.260-NODE-260-length-36665-cov-5.071647_pt1 | contig 36665 bp, 38 predicted proteins | sample MGYA00581741_ERZ1740062 | MGnify/ENA primary metagenome ERZ1740062 (study PRJEB43018, sample SAMN04849747) | marine metagenome | isolation source: floating plastic debris | place: Pacific Ocean | collected 2008-09-01 | study: EMG produced TPA metagenomics assembly...
ATCTGCAGATACTGGTGACACGGCTACCATTATAGGCGAGCAACTAGATTACTGTAATATGTCGTACCAAGAAATCATTACGCATTTTGGCATAGCGGAATAACAGCTTTCATTCTGTAGTGACCAGTTCCCCCATTTTTTCCCGAATCTTTTTGAAAACTTTGTTTAACTTCTCCTCTTTCCCACAAAAGCCCTACAAACCCTGGAAGTCTTGATAAAAAAGCTAATCTTCTTCATTTTGGAATCTGCAATTTTTTAGCTTTTGCATTGTAAAGTTCCACATTTTGGCTCCATACTTATACTCGTTCTAAATAGGTGCCTTTGAAAAGTTGAAAACTTGTTAAAAACTCAATCGTGACGTAACTTTGCGTCAAATTCGACATGAATGAGTGGTTTGGCAAAATCTTCAATTGCCCGAAAAGTAGTGATGGCACTTTCTGGTCTTTTTTTGGTTGTTTTTTTAACACAACACTTTACCATCAATATCACTTCAGTACTTGATCCCGAAACCTTTAATACTTGGTCACATTTTATGGGATACAATCCATTGGTGCAATACGTATTGCAACCAATACTTATCGGTGGGGTAATTATTCACTTTATCATGGGTTTCATTTTGGAAATCCAGAATAAAAAAGCACGAAGTGTTCGCTATGCGAAATTTAACGGCGGTGCCAATGCACCCTGGGTTTCGCGAAATATGATTTACACTGGACTTGTAGTCCTGGCATTTTTGGGATTGCATTTCTACGATTTTTGGGTACATGAAATGGCCTATAAGTATGTGGAATTCTTACCGGAAAACCCAACACGATATCATGCAGAAACGGTAGAGAAATTTGCTCCATTTTGGAGAACTATCATCTACATCATTTCGTTTGGTTTGTTGAGCTTGCACCTGTGGCATGGCTTTTCTTCATCCTTCCAATCCATGGGGGTGAACAATAAATACTCTTCCAGTATCAAAGCATTTACTAAAATCTTTTCGGTGGCCATTCCGCTGGGCTTTGCTTTCATTGCCATTTATCATCACCTTAACCCTATAGCACATTAAATATGGGAACAGTTACAAAATCATCCACTTTGGTGGCCGAACCACCAAAGGCAAAAGCGAGCAAAAAGAAAACCTTGAATGCCAAGGCACCACAAGGACCGCTTGCTGATAAATGGACCAAGCACAAAAACGAAATTGACCTGGTAAATCCGGCCAACAAGCGAAACATCGATATTATAGTTGTAGGTACGGGACTCGCTGGAGGCTCTGCTGCGGCTACTTTGGCTGAGTTGGGCTACAATGTCAAAACCTTCTGCTACCAAGATTCCCCTAGAAGAGCGCACTCGATTGCTGCACAAGGCGGGGTGAATGCTGCAAAAAATTACCAAGGTGACGGAGATAGTGTCTACCGTCTTTTTTACGATACCATAAAAGGTGGGGATTATCGTTCTCGTGAAGCCAATGTATACCGTTTAGCTGAAGTATCGACCAATATTATCGACCAATGCGTAGCGCAAGGAGTTCCTTTTGCGCGTGAATATGGTGGATTGTTGGACAACCGCTCCTTTGGAGGGGTATTGGTTTCCAGAACATTTTATGCCAAAGGGCAGACGGGTCAACAACTTTTGTTGGGCGCTTACGCAGCGATGAACCGTCAGATCCAACGGGGTAAAATCAAATCGTACACGCGTCATGAAATGCTCGATTTGGTTTTGGTCGATGGAAAAGCAAGAGGTATCATCGCTAGAAATTTAGTTACTGGTGAAATCGAGCGTCATTCAGCGCATGCAGTGGTTTTGGCCACAGGGGGATACGGAAACTTATTTTTCTTGTCAACTTATTGCATGGGAGCCAATGTAATGGCTGCGTGGAGAGCTCACCGAAGAGGTGCCTATTTCGCAAATCCATGTTTTACGCAAATCCATCCAACGTGTATCCCGGTTTCGGGAGACCATCAATCTAAATTGACTTTGATGTCAGAATCCCTTCGAAATGATGGAAGAATTTGGGTGCCAAAAAATATTGAGGATGCGCAAGCCATTCGTGAAGGCCGATTGAAACCTACCGAGCTCAAAGAAGCGGACAGAGATTATTATTTGGAAAGAAGGTATCCTGCTTTTGGAAACTTGGTGCCTCGAGATGTTGCTTCCCGCGCGGCGAAAGAACGTTGCGATGCCGGGTATGGTGTCAACAAGACCGGTGAAGCGGTCTACCTGGATTTCGATGCTGCTATCATGCGTTATGGTAGAGAATAGGCCTTGACATCAGGAATTAAAGATGCGGATGACAAAACCATTCGCGAATTAGGTGAAAAAATCGTTGAAGCCAAGTACGGAAACCTCTTCCAAATGTACGAGAAGATTGTTGACGAAAACCCATACAAAACTCCGATGAAAATTTATCCTGCGGTACACTATACCATGGGTGGATTATGGGTGGATTACAATTTGCAAACCACGATTCCTGGTTGTTATGCTGCTGGTGAAGCTAATTTCAGTGACCATGGTGCCAACCGTTTGGGAGCTTCGGCTTTGATGCAAGGTTTGGCAGATGGCTACTTTGTGCTGCCTTATACCATTGGAGATTATTTATCCGATTACATTAGAACCGGAGTAGTTTCAACGGATTCCCCTGAGTTTGATGATGCTGAAAAAATGGTGCGCGAGCGTATCGAAAAGTTGATGGGTGGTCGTGGGATTCATTCCGTGGATTACTACCATAAAAAACTAGGCAAAATCATGTGGAACAAATGTGGGATGTCTAGAAACGCCAAAGAGCTTAAGGAAGCGATTAAAGAAATCGCTGAACTACGTGCTGATTTCTGGGAAAACGTAAAAGTTCCTGGGGAGGCCAACTCCAAAAACCAAGAATTGGAAAAAGCGGGTCGCGTAGCGGACTTCCTGGAGTTGGGAGAGTTGTTTGCCAAAGATGCTTTGGAACGCAACGAATCCTGTGGTGGACACTTTAGAGAAGAATACCAAACTGAAGAGGGGGAAGCCCTTCGTGATGACGAAAACTTCAAATTCGTATCCGCTTGGGAATATACGGGTGAGCCTAGCAAGTCCGTTCTTCACAAAGAGGATTTGGTATACGAAAACATAGAATTGAAAACACGTTCATATAAATAAAATTGCTATGAAATTATTTTTGAAAATATGGCGTCAGAAAGATGCAGGTTCTAAAGGGGCTATGGTGGACTACACCTTGGATGGGGTAGAAAGCGACATGTCGTTTTTGGAAATGTTGGATATTTTGAATGAAGAGTTGATTTCCAAAGGGGAAGAGCCTGTGGAATTTGACCACGATTGCCGTGAAGGTATTTGCGGAACTTGTTCGTTGATGATCAATGGTCGCCCACATGGACCCGATTCGCGTATTACAGTATGCCAATTGCACATGCGAAGCTTTAACGATGGTGATGAAATTGTCATTGAACCCTGGAGCGCGACTGCTTTTCCGGTTATCAAAGACCTTATCGTTGATCGCAGCGCTTTTGATAGAATTCAACAGGCTGGTGGGTATATTTCCGTAAACACTTCGGGAAGACCCGTTGATGCCAACGCTATTCCTATTGAAAAAGAAATGGCCGACAAATCTTTTAACGCTGCCACCTGTATTGGTTGTGGTGCTTGCGTAGCGGCTTGTAAAAATGCTAGTGCCATGTTGTTCACCTCAGCCAAAGTATCTCAATTCGCCTTGTTGCCGCAAGGACAAGTAGAAGCTGCCGAAAGGGTAGAAAATATGGTTCGCCAAATGGATTTGGAAGGTTTTGGTAACTGTACCAATACCGGAGCCTGCGAAGTAGAATGTCCGAAAGGAATTTCCTTGGAAAATATTGCTCGTATGAACCGAGAGTACCTTACCGCTTCGGTAAAAGGATAGTCAATACGATTCAAACATATAAAACCCCGAAGTTAGTGCTTCGGGGTTTTTTTTGAGGTTCATTCTGAACGTATTTCAGTTGACCTCTATTAAACCATCAACTTCATCTCTACTATTGGATAGGAACACAAATATCTACAAAGAAGAGGCCTTCTGGATGTTCCCTTCCATTATTGTAATAAATCTCGTGATGATGCCCGTCGCGTTGTTCAAATCCATTTTCAGGCACCCATAATGACATACTGTTCCAAGCTTTTTCAAACTCATCCATCTTGATTTTGAAACTGCCCACGGCAAATTTTCCTTTCGGGATTTTCAAAGTACCAATCTCACCATCGACTTCCACTGGCTCTTCAACCGTGATACAAGCGCTGGATTGCATCTTGTTTTCATCCGTAATACGAGGACTGTTGTAATAGATGGCAACCATTTTGGTTTTAGGGAATTGTAACAAACCTCTGGGACCTGACCAGTTCAAGAGCTTATCAAAGGCTATTCCAATCTCTCTGTACGGGCCAATGTGACGTACATCCAACAGTTTAAGCTCGGGCATTTCTTTAACTTCTACTTCTGTTTTCATTTGTAACCATGTTTTTAGATTATCCATGGTGTAAAAGTATTTTTCAAAAGACACCTTACTTTCACCATTCTTGCTAAGCGTTTTACCAATCTTGCTAAACTCTGTTTTGCCCTGTTCTTGAAACTCAGAAGCACTCATTCCGAAAAAGTTCTTAAACGCCCTTGAAAACGAATGAATACTTTTAAAGCCATGGTCTTGGGCCAAATGGGTCAAGGATGAGAAAGATTCATCCAATAGCAATACGTTGGCAATTTTCTCCAATCGTCTGCGCATGATATATTGGTTGGGGGTTTCATTGAGCAAAGCTGAAAAGATGCGATGAAAATGAAATGGTGAAAAACAGGCAATTTCCGAGAGCTTTTTTAGAGAAAGCTCTTCTTGAAGATTGGCATCAATATAAACCACTACATCATTGATGCGTTTGATATACAATAATTGTTGTGCGTTTTTGCCCATACCCTTGAAAACCAATCCAAGTTAAAAGCTTTGCTGGTTATAGCAAACCATAGGATTAAATAGCGCAAGAATGGTTAAACCTTTTAAACCGAGAAGAGGTTTTGTATTTTTAAATATGGCCAAATCCTATGACGAAAACCCCATAAAAGTACCTCGATTCAGCGAGGCTTTGGGTTTTTACACTACTCCACAGCGGTCGAAGCAAATGAGCAAGATTCGGAGCAAAAATACCAAGCCAGAGCTTTTGTTTCGCAAAGCCCTCTGGTCGGAAGGTTTTCGTTATCGTGTCGACTACAAAAAACTCATGGGAAGACCTGATATCGTTTTGAAAAAGTACAAGACGGTGATTTTTATTGATGGGGAATTTTGGCACGGTCACCATTGGGACGTGCGAAAAGACAACATAAAGACCAATCGTGAATTTTGGATTCCCAAGATTGAACGAAATATGCAACGCGATAGAGAGGTAAACCAAGCTTTATGCGAACTAGGATATACGGTATTTCGTTTTTGGGAAAAAGAAGTAAAGAAAGATTTGGAAGGCTGTCTCGCGAAAGTAGTTCAACATCTAAATAGTATCAATATTGCTTCTTGACAACTCGATATAAGGCAACAACTTCGGAAATAGGAATTTCAAAATCTTGGTACTCCGGAGAGTTATTTAGGTTTTTACAACGCAACATGCCATTAATGGCATCTACCTCATCCAACTGACGACAAATTATTCGATTGCCATAGACTAAAACCATTGGGTTTCCAATATACGTTTCAGACTTCTTCAAAAAGGTTTTTATCGCCACTTCAGTGCCAAGCACAAGCGACTTATTCGGAATGGCATCAATAGTGCCGTTCATCATTGCGTCTCCTGAAACCTCAAACGCTACATGATGGCCTTCTCCTAAAGCCTCCAAAACGAATCCTGCATGGGTCATTTCCTTTATGGTACTTGTGCCAAGCGCCTGAATGAAAACCCCTTGTTCTTCTAAAAGTATGATGGGAGCCATCAACAAGGTTTTGCCATAGCCCATAACATAACATGGATTTCCCATGTGTGCGAAAGGTTTTCGGTTTCCATATTTTGGGTCCGTCTCATTGGCCTCGTTCATGTACATTTCCGTAATCGACATTCCAAAAACTTCAGCCATTTTGGTTAAGTTCTTCATTGGAATATTTGCATTGCGGCGCTCGTAAAGCTGTATGGTTCTCAGGCTGACCCCAATCTCAACCGCCAAGTCGGTTTGTGTCATGTTATTTTTTCGCCTGAATTGCTTTATACTAAGCATAGAATTATTATATTGTGTAGTATTTTTACGTAATATCGTATTTGTGTATCCTTACAATTTATATCTGTAATTGAATTACAAGCAAATATATGTAAAATACCAAACGTTATTAATTCTATGTTTCATCATTAAACCCAAATCATGAAGAAAACGCCTGAAACAGCAACCATTATGCGCTCCGAAAGTCTTTTTAATCTTGAAGACTACGGCAAACCCTTAAATGAAAGACTTTCATTGATTTTAAGACGAAATGCATCCAAAAACGACTTTGCGAATGTGGCCATCCGCAGTGAAATTAGTTTTTCCACCATTCGCGATGTGGTCTATAGAACCAACAGCTTAACCAAAAGTAATGCGCGTGCCATTTCTTTACTCATACATGCGGCTTTTGAAAATGCTTTGGCCAAAAAGCTTCAGGCCGAGGGTGACATTTTACTGTTGGATGATATGCTAAAGCTCTAAGCGATAGAGCCAGTCCGTCTGCTTGTCATTTCCTATCCAATAGGGATGCGAACCAAACTTTTTAAAGCCTAATCGCTCGTAAAATCGGATAGCATTGGTATTGCGCTGCCAAACTCCAAGCCATATTGAGGTCATTTTAGCGGTTTGGGCAATATCTATGGCTTGTAGTACCATCCATTTGCCGATACCTTGGCCTTGGAATGTGCCATCTACATAAATGCGTTCCAATTCCAATGCGGTGTCATCTCTTAAATCTGTTTGAGCTGGTCCTCTGTTTAGTTTGAAGTACCCAACCAAATGTTCACGGTTAAAGACAAAGTAGAACAGGCAATCTGGATTGGACAGTTGCGCTTCCATCCCTGATAAGGTAAATACGGTTTCAAGGTAATCTGCAAAATCTTCAGGGTTGTTGTCCTTTTCAAAGGCTTCAACAAAGGTGCGCCTGGCCAATTGCAGTAATTGGGGTGCATCAGAAAGCGTACATTTTTTTAGAACAGGCATAAACAAAAAAAGAGCCCATTGGCTCTACTACATTAAGTTGAACTCTCAGGAAGTTTATAACATAAACAGCTTCATAATCAAAAGCATAAATCCTGTAAAAAAATCGTATCGGTAGACCTGAATGTTGTCTTCTGCGGTAGCTCGGTTTAGTTTAAATGCCATGGTAGTTAATTGGATTAACAAGATTTGGAAAAAATTCCTAAAATCAAAATTATTCCACGGCTTTGTTTCTGAAAAAACTTTGTTGCGAAGGTTTTGTTTCGTGTTGTGAAGTTTGTTAAGACGAAGGTTTACAGAATCATTTCAGGAATTTCTCCATCTACGATAAGATTTCCTTCTGTTGCTGCTACAATTTCCTCTACGCTAACTCCTGGAGCACATTCTAGCAGTTTGAAACTTCCGTTTTCAATTTCCATAACGGCCAAATTGGTAACTACCTTCTTTACGCACCCTACTCCAGTTAAAGGAAGGGTACACTTTTTTAATAGTTTTGATTTTCCGGCTTTGTTGGTGTGCATCATGGCCACGATAATATTTTCTGCAGAAGCCACCAAGTCCATAGCACCTCCCATACCCTTCACCATCTTTCCTGGAATTTTCCAATTGGCAATGTCACCATTTTCAGCCACCTCCATCGCTCCAAGAATAGTCAAGTCTACATGTTTGCCGCGAATCATTCCAAAACTAAGTGCTGAATCAAAAAAAGAGGCTCCCGGTAAGGTTGTAATCGTTTGCTTCCCGGCATTGATGATATCGGCATCCTCTTCCCCTTCAAATGGAAAAGGGCCCATACCAAGCACGCCATTCTCGCTTTGAAATTCTACACTGATGTCCTCCCGAACAAAATTGGCCACTAGCGTAGGAATCCCAATCCCTAAATTGACGTAATAGCCATCACGAACTTCTTTTGCAATGCGCTTGGCGATACCATTTTTGTCCAACATATCTAAAAGAGTACTAGTTAAGTGTATTTTTAATTCGAATCAACGTGAGCGCACGGTACGTTGTTCAATTCGCTTTTCGTAAGCATTCCCCTGAAAAATCCGTTGCACAAATATTCCGGGAATATGAATCGCATTCGGGTCCAATTCTCCGGCAGGCACCAATTCTTCTACCTCAGCGACCGTGATTTTTGCTGCCCCACACATACAGGGGTTAAAGTTTCTAGCCGTTCCTTTGAAGATTAGGTTGCCCGCTTCATCCCCTTTCCAAGCCTTTACAAAAGCAAAGTCTGCTTCGTAGGCTGGTTCAAGGACGTACATTTTTCCATTGAACTCTCGGGTCTCTTTTCCTTCAGCGACCTCTGTCCCATAACCTGCTGGGGTATAAAAAGCGGGGAACCCTGCCTGTGCGGCACGGCACTTTTCGGCCAACGTTCCTTGTGGGGTCAATTCCACCTCAAGCTCGCCTGAAAGCATCTGGCGCTCAAACTCATCATTTTCACCTACATAAGAGGAAATCATTTTCTTGATTTGCTTCTGTTGTAAAAGCAATCCTAATCCGAAGTCATCCACCCCGGCGTTGTTGGAAATGCACGTAATGTCATTCACTCCCAAACGCACCAGTTCCGTAATAGCGTTTTCTGGGATTCCACAGAGTCCAAAACCTCCAAGCATGAAAGTCATTCCACTACTCACCCCTTGTAGGGCTTCTTCGGCACTTGAAACTACTTTCCTAATCATTGATTTTGCTTTGAATATGTTTTGACCTATGTTCTTTTAAAATCCAATATCGTCAATATCGTCTTCCGTATCCAATTTTTTCCCAATCTCCTCTCGAATCTTGGTGCAATCTACATTTATGGACAGGTCTTCCGGTTCTTCAAAAGCAGCCTTGGAAATGCCCAGCGACTCGTCTTGGTAGTTCATTTTCATATACATTCCCCAAATAGGCAATGCCATAGAGGCGCCCTGACCATAACGCAAGCTACGGAAGTGAATGGAACGGTCCTCACCGCCAACCCAAACTCCGGTGACCAGATTAGGAACCATTCCCATAAACCAGCCATCACTTTGGTTTTGGGTAGTGCCTGTTTTTCCAGCAATAGGATTGGTAAGTTCGTAAGGATATCCAGTAACCACTTCTTTATACACGGTTTGGTTCTTCGCCCAAGAATGCCGTAATCTTCCACCTGAACCAAATTGGGTGACACCTTCCATTAAATTCACCATGGCATAGGCGACATCTTTACTCAATACATCTTTGGTTTCCGGAACATATTCGTATAGCACGGTTCCGTTTTTGTCTTCAATTCGGGTCACCATAACCGGTTTTACATACACCCCTTGATTTGCGAAAGTCCCGTAGGCCCCAACCATTTCGTACACATTAAACTCAGGAGTACCCAAAGCAATCGCTGGCACCTCCAAAATCTCGCGGGATAAGCCCATGTTTTTCACAATGTTCACTACAGAACCTGGCCCTACTTTATCAATCAATTGAGCGGTTATTGTGTTAATAGAATTCGCCAAGGCTTTCTTTAAAGTCAAGCCTTCACCGGAATATTTTCCATCAGAGTTTTTAGGACACCAAGCCTCAGGATTGTTATGCTTTAAAGGTTCGATACAGTATTGACTATCAGGAAGGGAATCACAAGGTGAATACCGTAATTGATCAATGGCCGCAGCGTAAACAAAAGGCTTAAATGTAGAGCCTGCTTGTCTAGAACCTTGAATCACATTATCGTATTGGAAGTGTTTGTAATCTACACCGCCCACCCAAGCTTTTACATGGCCTGTTTGGGGTTCCATGGACATCATCGCTGTGCGAAGGAATGTTTTATAATAGCGAATGGAATCTATCGGTGTCATTATGGTGTCTTTTTCAAGAGAATCACTGTTCCAATCGAAGACGGTCATTTCGGCTTCTTTTCGGAAAGAAGAACGAATTTCGTTTTCAGATGCACCCTGACGTTTCATAGACTTCCAACGGGCAGAATTTTTCATCGCCCTTTCCATGATGTTGTCAATCTCGTAGGTCTCCAACTCCAAAAACGGTGCTGTAGGATTGCGTTCCAAGGTATTTTGGTTGAAAAACTCCGCTTGTAGTTTTTGCATATGGGCTTGAACTGCTTTCTCTGCATTAGCTTGCATACGAGAGTCTATGGTAGTGTAGACTTTTAATCCATCCAAATAGATGTTGTACTTTTCGCCATCGGGTTTTGGATTTTCTTCCACCCATCCTTTCAGATACCTCTGGAGATACATTCGGAAATAGGTTGCCAACCCTTCTCTATGGGATTCAGGGTTGAAATTGATATCCATTTCCAATTTTTGCAGCGAGTCCTTTTGTTTTTCCGTGATGTATTCGTATTTGGCCATTTGACCCAAAACGGTATTCCTTCTATTCAGAACCAACTCTTCTCTACGCATGGGATTAAACAAAGAAGAGTTCTTGAGCATTCCTACCAATACCGCGGATTCCTCGACTTTTAATTCCAAAGGCTCTTTACCGAAATAAATTCTCGCAGCAGAACGAATTCCGTCTGCATTGTTTCCAAAATCATAGATGTTCATGTACATTGCTATGATTTCTTCTTTCGTATAATTTCGTTCCAAACGGGTAGCAATCACCCATTCCTTTACCTTTTGCAATAGCGCATTTGTTGTACTCTTCTTATCCCTTACCCCAATAAAAAGTTGTCTTGACAATTGTTGAGATATGGTACTTGCACCCCCTTTTTTACCCAGATACGCAACAGCACGAATGGTCCCACGAGCATCTATCCCCGAATGGTCGTAGTACCGCGCGTCTTCGGTGGCAACCAAAGCCTGCACCAAATTTTCTGGCAGCTCATCGTAACCCACCCAAGTCCGGTTATCGTTCAGATAGAGTTTTCCGAGAGTTTCACCGTCTGAGGAGAGGAATTCAGTAGCGAGATTGGTTTCAGGATTTTCCAAACGTTCGAAGGTTGGCATTTCGCCAAAAACACCCCAAGAGGCCAATAAAAAAATCATCAGCCCAAAAAACAATCCTGAGCCAAACAGAATCCAAAACCATTTGATGTATTTACCGAAACCTTGCGCTTTTTTTTGTTTTGCTTTTGCCATGTTATGGGTCTGCTTTTTCAATTTGAAGTCCAACATCGGTCACCCCTGCTAAGTGAGACAAGCCTTCCACTTCACCAATTTTTCGCATGGCGTGGGAAAATGTCACAGTATATACGCCAGATTCTTCAAAAACGATGGCTTCTTTGTACCAAAGTTTGTTTTCCTTGATGCTGCCTAGCCCTTTTCCAAGCCATTCGCCGTTGACGTCTGCCATCTTATATTGCAAAGTGTCCTTGATGGTTTTCCCATCTGGGTGTTCCAACTCCGTTATCAAAAAGAGGTTGCTAAAGGAATAACGGTTATCGTTCCGTAATTGTATAAAAACATGATATTGTTGCAACGAATCCAAAGAAGGTAGTTCAAATACTACTGGACGGTCTTTCGCCCAAGTTCCGTTGTTGATGTCTTGGTAATTTGAATATTCTATCGAGTCATTGCAGGCAAAAAGAATGAACGACCCTACAAGTAGAACTAAAATTTTCCTAAGCATTGGAGGAAGCTTTGGGTTTACCTTTTCTTCTTTTTTTCTTTTTGTGGTTCTTCTTTCTCGGACGGTCAAAACGGGTAAGACTATCTTGACCTACAACATTTTCGAATACCAGTTTTTCTTCGCTTACGTTGTCTTGGGCGTAATCTTCAAGGCTACTGGCCTTTTCGTTTTTCTTGTTGAGTTCCAAAATCTCAATGACTTGGTCTTTATCCAAAGCGTGCCATGTAGCTGGGTCATCTTTGTAGGAAAACCACAAGGTTTCTTTGAAAATATCAGCCTTTTGACAAAACGCAAGGCCTTTTTTGGTCAAGAGCTTGCTGTCTTGCGAAGGGAAATCTTTCAAGGCTTCCAAGTAAGTATCCAATTCGTAGTTCAAGCAGCATTTTAGCTTTCCACATTGACCGGCCAACTTCTGCGGATTGAGTGCCAATTGTTGGTAGCGTGCCGAAGCGGTACTTACTGACCTGAAATCCGTTAACCAAGTAGAACAGCATAGTTCACGTCCACAAGAACCGATACCCCCTAGGCGTTGTGCCTCTTGGCGATATCCAATTTGACGCATTTCGATACGAATTCCAAAAGCCCGAGCCATGTCTTTGATGAGCTGTCGGAAATCAACACGTTCTTCAGCAGTGTAATAGAAAGTTGCTTTAGAACCATCCCCTTGGAACTCCACATCACTTAATTTCATTTCCAAATTGAGTGAGATGGCAATCTCGCGAGATCTTTTCTTGATTTCTTCTTCTTTATCACGGCATTTCTGCCAAACATCAATGTCGCGTTGGGAAGCTTTTCGATACACCTTGGGCAGCGTCTTATCTGAGGGGTCTACTTTCTTTTTCGACATCTGAACGCGAACCAATTCGCCGGTTAGAGTAACCATGCCAACGTCATGTCCGGACTTAGCTTGCGTAGCGACAATATCCCCTATCGCCAAGGACAAGCCTTCCGTATTTTTAAAAAATTCTTTTCTGCTGTTTTTGAAACGCACTTCGACGAAATCGAAGGGTTTTTGCCCATTGGGCAGGGCCATATTCGAAAGCCAATCAAAAACTGTAAGCTTGTTACAACCATCAGAGCCGCAAGTACCATTGTTCTTGCAACCACGCGGTTGTCCATCCTTCCCGGTTGAACAACTGCTACATCCCATACATCTTATATTGATTCAAAAAGCTTAAAATACTTTTCGAAAAGGGTTCAACTTATGAATGTAAATATAACATAAATTGAAAGGGCTGGGAAATCCTAGTTTTTGAACTTGAGTACTGGAGAACGTCCTTTTTTAAAGATTTTATTGCTTGCTTTTTTCCCTTTCCGAAGCTTTTTTTGTTCATCGTAGGGCAACGCAATCACCTGCTGGCATTCAGCCGAACAGCAATTATCCATTTTTTCAGCACATTTGTCACATTGGATAAAAAGGAGGTGGCATGCCTCATTGGCACAGTTTACGTGTGTATCACAAGGCGCACCGCATTGATGGCAATTAGCGATAACATCTTCTGAAATGCGCTCACTCCTTCTATGGTCAAACACAAAATTCTTTCCCAAAAACTTGTTTTCAAGTTGTTGATTTTTTACTTGACGCGTGTACTCAATAATACCCCCTTCGAGTTGGTATACATTTTTAAATCCTTTGTGCTTGTAGTAAGCACTCGCTTTTTCGCAGCGTATCCCACCTGTGCAGTACATGACCAGCTTCTTGTCTTCTTTATGCTCTGCTAAGTCTCTTTCAATAGTATCCAGTGAATCTCGAAAGGTGTCTACATCAGGAGTAATGGCATTTTTGAAATGGCCTATTTCGCTTTCATAATGATTTCGCATATCGACCAAAACCGTATCAGGGTCTTCTATCAAAGTATTAAATTGTTCCGCATCTACGTGAACGCCTTTGTTGGTTACATCGAAAGTGTCATCATTCAATCCATCAGCAACAATTTTATCTCGAACCTTGACCTTGAGTTTCAGGAATGATTTGTTGTCCTGCTCAATGGCAATGTTCAGTCGTACTCCATGCAGAAAGGTAATGGAGTCAAGATGCGTTTTAAATGTTTCAAAATTTCTGGCTGGGACAGATAGTTGGGCATTAATGCCCTCTTTGGCAACATAAATACGTCCCAAGACATTAATCTCGTTCCATTGAATAAAAACATGGTTTCTGAAAATTAGAGGATTGCCGATGTGCGCATATTGGTAGAACGAAATAGTGAGGCGGTCCTCTCCGGCTTCCTCTATAAGCTTTGCCCGTTCCTTAGCGCTTAATGTATTGTACAGTTGCATGCTATACTAATCATTAAGGTTAACGAATTATTAATGGGGTAAAGGTAGCAATAAAAAAGACTCCCATTTGTAGGGAGTCTCTAGGATTTTCTTTTCATAGCACTATTTCCCATCGAGGTGAAAATATTGCGCAAACCGTTATTTTAGTTGAGTTACTTCGGTTATCAATTACTAGATACACGGTTTTTAAAAAGGTTGCGTCGAGATTGTGGCATGCGAAAAGAATATGGTATTTTAGCTCGTCATAATTGATATTTCATGAGCAACGAAAAAGAAGCAAAACTAAAAGCGCTTAAGCTGACCCTAGACAAATTGGACAAAACCTACGGCAAAGGTGCCGTGATGAAAATGGGAGACTCGGTCATAGAGGATGTAGAGGTGATTTCCTCAGGTTCTTTGGGCTTGGATATTGCGCTAGGTGTTGGGGGCTATCCTAGAGGACGGGTCATTGAAATTTATGGGCCTGAATCCTCAGGTAAAACCACACTAACCCTCCATGCTATTGCCGAGGCTCAAAAAAATGGTGGTATTGCAGCTTTTATTGATGCGGAACATGCTTTTGATCGTTTTTATGCCCAAAAGTTGGGGGTTGATATCGACAACTTGATTATCTCGCAACCAGACCATGGTGAGCAAGCTCTCGAAATTGCAGATAATCTTATTCGGTCTGGCGCGATTGATATTGTAATCGTAGATTCCGTGGCTGCTTTGACACCCAAAAGTGAGATTGAAGGTGAAATGGGTGATTCCAAAATGGGATTGCATGCGAGATTGATGTCACAAGCTTTACGAAAATTAACTTCTACCATAAGCAAAACGAATTGTACTGTAATCTTCATTAACCAACTTCGCGAGAAAATTGGAGTGATGTTCGGAAATCCGGAAACCACCACCGGTGGTAATGCATTGAAATTTTACGCTTCGGTTAGATTGGATATTCGTAGATCTACCCAAATAAAAGATACCGATGGTACCGTTCAAGGGAACAAGACCCGAGTAAAAGTGGTGAAAAACAAAGTTGCTCCTCCATTTAAGACCGCTGAGTTCGACATCATGTACGGCGAAGGTATTTCCAAAATCGGGGAAATCCTTGATTTGGGCGTTGCCTATGAGATTGTCAAAAAGAGCGGTTCTTGGTTTAGCTATGGAGATACCAAATTAGGTCAAGGAAGGGATGCCGTAAAAGCGCTATTGCTTGATAATCCGGAACTTTCTGAAGAACTTGAAGGTAAAATCAGGGAAGCTATTAACGCCCTTCAGTCGTAAAAACCATTTATTTCATCTGATTTCTTGTAAAATCAAAGGATTGACGCAACCTTAGGTGCTTTTTTTCATCTATTTTGAAAAGGAAATGTGATGAAAAGAATACCATTGGTGTTATTACCGCTCATTTTGGTGTGCTTTTATTCTTGTGATATCAGCGATGATGAACCGAATTTTCATTTTACCACGCTTTCAGTAGTATCCGCAGATTTGCCGGATTCCTTTGAATTGGACAGCACATATACCATTGAGGTAACCTATTTGAGACCCGATAGCTGTACCTTTTTCGAGGGTTTTGATGTGGCGCAAACGGAAGAGACCGAAAGAGTGGTGGCTGTAATTGGTTCGGTGATAACTGATAGTGATACCGCATGCGCAGAACAGGCTGAAGAGGTTACCGCGGGCTTTAGGTTTAGAGTAAATTTTACCGGCGAGTATACGTTTCGGTTTTACACAGGTTTGGATAGCGAAGGTAGTGGAGAATATATCGAGTACACGGTACCGGTGACCGCGAGAGTAACAAATTAATAATAGTAGACTTTCGTATTCCAAAATTGACCAACATTTGGATATAGAAGATCTAATACATTATTGTAGACAAGGGAAGCGCACAGCTCAAGCAGAACTCTACCAGAAGTATTCTGGGGTTTTGTTTGGGATGTGTCTTAAGTATTCCAGGAACAAAATTGAAGCTGAGGACAATTTGCACGACAGCTTCATCACCATCCTGGATAAAATAGACCAATACAATTTTAAAGGTTCTTTCGAAGGTTGGATTAAAAGAATTACGGTAAACACCGTGCTCCAGAAATATAGAAAGGAGCAATATATGGATGTGGTTACCGAAAATATACCGGATGATGCCATTGAAATCGATTTGGACGAGGCGGATGTTAGTCTGTCCACGCTTTTAGGGCACATTCAAGACCTACCCAATAAATACAGAATTACGTTCAGTTTGTACGTATTGGATGGATACAGTCATAAAGAAATTAGCGAAATGCTGGGAACTTCTTTAGGGACGTCGAAATCCAATCTCGCTAGAGCGAAGGTGATTCTAAGGGAAAAAATTGAAAAAGAAAATATAAACATTGCTTAAAGGAATTAGTGATGGGGAAAAAGAATTTAGAGCAATTGTATAGGGATAGTTTCGAAAACTATTCTGAAGTACCAGACCCAATGGTATGGCAGAATATAGAAGCTACTCTAGACAATAGAAAAGAAAAGAAAAGGGTGATTCCCATATGGTGGAGACTCGGTGGGGTAGCTGCGTTGCTAGCTATCATGTTTTACGTATTCAATCCGTTTGGCAATCCCACGCCGAACAATACCAATCAAGAGGTAATCACGAATACGGATAACAATGAAAAGTCTGACAGCAATAAAGAATCGACACAAGACTCTTTACAGTTGGATAATCCGACTCAGCTAGCCACAGAAGATGAGCCGGTAGAAATCCAGGGCAATGAAGATGCGTTAAAAATTAGCCCTGCCCAAAATGAATTGGTGCAACAAGAACGTGCCAGTGACAATGCTGTGAATCCTCAGCGTCTTTCTAAAAGTTCATCTCAAATTGTTGAGCAAAACAACTCTAAAGAGGATCTGGAAAAAGACAAAAAAGACGTGCTTCTTGAAAAGCAAATGAAAATAAACGAAGATGCAGTTGCCGTCGCAACCAATGAAAAGGATAAAAACCTCCAGGAATCCAAAACTGACCCTGCAAAACAAGATGCGCTTCTTGAAAGTCAAATTAAATCAGATAAAGATGCGGTAGCGATGCAGACCGTTGAAAAGGATAAAACGGTTCCTACGGAGTCCAATACAGACCCTACCAAAAGGGATGCTACCAAGGAAAGTTTTGCCGAAATAAACAAAACGAAAGACGCTGTCGCGGAAAACAATACTATCGAATCCAAAGAAAAGGTTGATGAAACCAAAGCAAATGAAAAACAATCCATTTTCGATGCCATAGCCGAACAGCAAAAAGAAGCTGATGACGATTTTGTAGTAGTGGCCGACAATAGTGGAGGAAAGTGGTCGGTTGGACCTTCCATAGCTCCTATTTTCTTTGGAAGTAATGGTGAAGGTTCTCCAATCCACTCTGAGTTTCAAGGTGCCTCCAAAACAGGTAATGTAAACTTAAGTTATGGTTTGACCGTTGCGTACAATATCGGAAAACGACTTAAAATCCGCTCAGGAGTGCATCGTGTTGATTTTGGTTATGATACCAATGATGTAGAGTTTTCATCTTCAGTGTCAAGTTCAACGAATGCACAAATTGATAATATTAGTTACAACTCCACTTCTAGAAACTTGGTGTTGCGCAACAGCAGAAATGCGCTGCCTGAAGGTCCAGCTACCACGGCAGACGTATTTAGTGAGGAAACCTCAGTTTTTGATGGCCGTATGATTCAACAATTTGGTTATATCGAGGTTCCGTTTGAACTTGATTATGCCCTCATGGACAAAAAATTTGGCATAAACGTTATTGGTGGAATCAGTTCTTTGTTCCTCGTTGACAATTCCATCCAGTTGGAATCGCCCAGTCAAAATTTGCTAACCGAAATGGGTGAAGCGAATAATGCCAACTCCGTCAACTTTAGCACCAATATTGGATTAGGATTCAATTATGACTTTTCACCAAAGCTTCAATTCAATCTTGAGCCGGTATTCAAGTATCAATTAAATACGTTTTCTGAAACTGCGGGAACCTTCAGACCTTATTCGGTTGGGATTTATAGCGGTATCCGATTTAATTTTTAACGAAGTTGGTTAGGAAGATTGTCCCTTTAGACAATCACAAAGCACCCTGCCCTATAAGGTGGGGTGTTGTTTTTTCCTTTCCTACAAAGTAGGTAAGCATTTGCCCAATTAGCGTTTTTGCTTAATTTTCATTGGATAAAATGTTGCATGGCTACTTCCTTTATCCGATATCTTCTTTTTCTTTTTTGCCTGACGGTATATGCCAAGGAACTCAAAATACAAAATACGCCTTCATCTGGGTCAGCTGATTCCTTGAAAATCAAAATATTAAAGTCAACTGAGACTTTGCAAGATTTTCAAGAAGTCTTTGGTGACCTAAAATCTTTTTTACCACAGGAAAGCATTCAAGAGAAAACGTATCCCAAAGACACCTATTGGATTTTGTTGGATTTCACCAATATACCCCGTTCTGAAACTTCTTACATAATTTTCAATTCGTTCGATTACGGTTCGGTTTATCTGAATCAAAATGGACAAGTCCAAAAACAGAAAATTGGCCAGTTTGATACCGAAAAAATCTCGAAAAAAATAAGGTTCTCTAATTATTACTCGTACATCCCTTTAAAAAAACACCACCTATTCGAAAATCGATACCTCCTTCTGAAAGTGAAGCGTATCACTTTTAGAGAAAATCCCAAATATTGGAGCTTTACGGTAACCCAAAACCAACCCAATACATCCATATCACTTGAAAACGCCAAAAAGCAGATTCCCTACATTCTTTTTTCGGGTTTTTGTTTAGTAATGCTGATTTCTGCCCTTACCCTTTACTTCTTGAGAAGAAAGTTGGAGTTCATTTACTACGCTATCTATTTGGCCATAATTTTTGCATACCTAATTGGGAGTCACTTGGAGCCCTTTGGCTACTTGTTCCCAGACAAATATTATATACAGCACTTGTTTTCGCAAAGTTTGGTATTTCTCTCGCACGTTGTTTATTGCCTGTTCCTCATCAAGTTTTTGGATACCAAAAAGAACTTTCCTCCTATAGTCCATCAACTAATAATAGCTACAGTTTTCATAAACATAGTCTGTATCCTCTTGATTTTTGTTTTTCACTATGCAAACTATCTCATAGGTCAAATCTATTTGGTAGACGTGTTTTTCAAAACCATTACCATTTCATCCATTTTTGCCGCACTATATGTGCTCTATCTAAAACCAAACAAATTGGTTGCTTTTATTATCATTGCCACTTTGGCCATAGGTTTTGCGGGTTTGGCAAGAATATATCTCGCCGAACCGGAAGATGGACTTTATTTGGATAGTCTATACTATCTGCTTATTGGTAGCTTTATCGAAATCGTTTTGTTTTCCATTGCTTTGAATTATAAATTCTATCTGGAACTAAATGAAAACTTTAGGCTTAAGGAAGAAGCCTTAGAGAACAAAATCAAGGCGCTAAGGGCACAAATCAATCCTCATTTTATTTTTAATGCCCTTGGTTCCATACAACATCTTATTCTTAGAAAAGAAAACACCGTCGCCATTACCTATCTAACAAAATTCAGCCGTTTGGCCCGGAATACCATGGAGAGTTCTGTTGATGGTTACGCGACCTTGGATGAAGAAGTGAAAATGCTAAAGGACTATCTAGAATTGGAATCCCTCAGGTTCGATGGCGTATTTTCATATAATATAGAGGTAAATGATACTGTAAACACCGTTGAAGTTGAGATTCCCTTTATGATTACACAACCCTTTGTAGAAAATGCTATCATCCATGGGATTCTTCCCAAAGAAGATGGTGAAAAGAAGCTAAACATACATTTTGAAGAACGAGAGAAGCTCTTGGTTTGTACGATTGATGATTCTGGGGTGGGTAGAATTCATAAAAAAGACACCCAAACCCAATATAGTAGTAATAAAAAATCACGAGGCATTCAAGTGACCAAAGCCCGTTTAAAAACCATGACCCCAAGTCCGGGAAAGTTGGAAATTGAAGACAAAACAAATGAAACAGGAGAAGCTTTGGGAACAAAAGTCATTCTTTACTTACCCATAAATCTTACTGTTTCTTCCTGAATTTATGATAGCTGCCACTAGTTACCGTTAGAGTTTTTGAAATTCCTATTTACAAGAATATCTGTAACTTACCTTTCTCAAGTTCCCAAAAAACCTACAAATGCTTTTCGACGATATCCTTATTCATTTTTCCAAAGCATTAATGGAAAAAAACAATGAAGAGGACATTTTATGGGAACTTGCGAAGAATTGTATTTCCAAGTTGGGTTTTGTTGATTGCGTCGTCTGCATGGTCAATCGAAACGACAACACTTTGATTCAAAAAGCTGCCTTTGGCCCAAAAAATCCTCGCGATAGGGTTGTTTCCAAACCCATGGTGGTGAAACTTGGCGAAGGCATTACTGGACATGTTGTCCTTTCGGGAAATCCTGAGCTTATTAATGACACTTCAAAAGACCCTCGTTATATAGTTGATGATGTAGTGCGCCTATCCAAAATCTGTGTCCCGCTTCGCTATGAATCCGAAATTATTGGTGTAATCGACTGCGAACATCCCGAACCAAACTTTTTTACCCCACAACATCTTAAAATGCTTTCGGTTATTGCCTCTATTTGTACCATAAAAATCAAAAGCGTACGCTCTACCCAAAAGTTACTAGACGAGCAGCGTCAACTTCTCAAAATCAGAGAAGAAGTGGCCGATTTAAAGCTCAAGGCTTTAAGTTCGCAGCTACATCCTCATTTTGTGTTCAACATTATCAATGCCATTCAGTCAAATGTTGCTAATGAGGACAAATTGACTGCTTTGGACCAACTCTCGACCTTTAGTAAGTTGCTTCGGTTTCATTTAAAATCTCTAGAGCTTGAAATGGTTCCCTTGTCTCAAGAAATCCAAATGTTGCGTTGTTATTTAAAACTACAACAGTTTCGATACGCGGATGCGTTTCAATATGAATTGGTTCTTGATGAAAATTTCGAAGAAGCTACAATTCCTGCTTCCATTTTGTTGACGCTTTTTGAAAACCTGGTTGAATACGCCATGTACAGACAACATACCAATTCCCATTTTACTATCTGCTTTACAGTTCAAACCAACGCAGTTATTCTTGATGTTGATGTAAAGGGAGATGTTGGTCAAGCCTTACTAGATTATACTCCCGAATACCGAAAACAACAAATGAAATGGGAACATCAGATTGAACTGCTCAATGAAGCCAAAGGCTACAATATTAAAAAAGAGGTGATTTTTCTTAAAACCCAACCTGCCTCAGGAAATATATGTCTTTCGATTCCCAACTTAGCTTAAATCACATTCTCTTCAAGGTCTTTTAGTATGGTTTCTCGCACGGTAGTTTTTAGAAAAACGTAATCTGGTTTCGATAGCGTATCGGTTGAAATGGATGGATGAACTATGGCTCTTATTTTTCCAGGACCACCACTAAAAAAAGTAAATGCAAAACGCGCTTTCGTATCCAAAATTGATATGGGTACTATAGGAAGGTCATGGTTAATGGCAATTTTGAATGCTCCGTTCTTAAAGGTGTCCAACAAGACTTCTTCTTCAGGCACACCACCTTCTGGAAAAATACAAATCCCCAATCCTGTTTGCAATCTTTTTTGTACTTGGCGATATACCCTTGAACGACTTCCAGCATCGGAACGGTCTACCAAAATGCAAACTTTTTTATAGAAAAACCCGAAGAGCGGAAGGCTCGCCAACTCTTTTTTGCCAACAAAAACAAATGGGGTTTTGCTGATGTGTAGCATTAACATGATATCCAGCATGCTCGCGTGGTTGGCAACCCACATATAGCTTTGTCCTTTTTTTGGTTTGCCATGAAAGTATAGTTTGGGTGGACACCCCATACCATAAAGAATTGGGGTTGCCCATAAATTACGCGCCACCCAATAAAACTGAGGATAGGTTTTTTGTGAGAAGGAAAAGACCAGCAAAAGCGGTAAAAAAACAATGATGAGCAACCCTACCAATATATAAAACCAGATGCGGTATAGTAGGTGCCCAAAATGTTTTATCAGCTTTATCACGTTTTCAAAAATATCAATTTGAGGTTCAATACCCGAATTGCTTTACATTTGTGTTTTTCGAAAAAATGGCACGAATTCTTACGGGGATACAAAGTACAGGAACCCCACACTTAGGAAATATTTTAGGAGCGATTTTGCCCGCGATTCAAATGTCCCAAAACGCAGAGAACGAATCCTAACTGTATATAGCGGATAAGCACTCGCTTACGCAAATCAAAGACGGAGAGAACCTTAAAAACAATAACTACGCCACCGCTGCAGCTTGGTAGGCTTTTGGTTTGGGTACGGAGCGAACCGTATTTTACCGACAGAGCGATATTCCCCAAGTAAGTGAGTTGGCATGGTACCTCACCTGTTTTTTTCCATACCAACGGCTTACGTTGGCACATTCCTTTAAAGACAAAGCCGACCGACTTGAAGATGTCAATGCTGGTATTTTCTGTTATCCCATGCTAATGGCTGCTGATATCCTGTTGTATGACGCAGAGATTGTTCCTGTCGGCAAAGACCAACTTCAACACCTTGAGATGACTCGTGACGTAGCCTCCAGATTTCATAACAAAATGGGTGAGACATTTGTTTTGCCCCAAGCTAAAGTACAAGAGGCCACCATGTATGTTCCGGGAACGGATGGTCAAAAAATGAGCAAAAGCAAAGGCAACATCATAAACCTGTTTCAACCCGACAAAAAATTGCGTAAACAGATTATGGGAATCGTTACAGATAGCACTTCCATGGAAGAGCCCAAAGACCCATCAGCCGATAATGTTTTTGCGCTATACAAGCTCTTGGCCACCGAAGAACAGATTGAAGAAATGAGCGCAAATTATCTTGCCGGAGGCTACGGATATGGCCATGCCAAGCAAGCCCTATATGAGTTGATTTTGGAACGTTTTGGCGAGGCCAGGGAAAAATTCAGTTACTACATGGAGCATCTGGACGAAGTGGACGAAGCTCTGGAAATTGGTGCTGCAAAAGCGCGAACGGTTGCCGATGCGGTACTACAACGAGTACGTTCGAAAGTAGGTTACTAAACGAGTTCATACCACTTTCCAGGGCTAGGACGAACTACCCCTTTCATTTCCAAGGTTAAAAGACTGGTTGAAACCTTATGGACCGGCATAGCAAGGTCTCGTACGACGGTATCCAATTGTTGTTTTCCACGTTCCCGTAAAAACCCGTAAATCGTTTTTTCTTGTGCATCCATGTCTACAAAAAGGCTTTGTTGGAAAGCTGGTTTTTGGGGACTTTTCTCAATATCCCACCCCAAAATATAAACCAAGTCCGCTGCGCTGGTCATCATATGTGCCTTTTGGGACTTTATCAAGTTATTGCATCCGGCGCTATAGGGGTCATCCACTCGTCCGGGAACAGCAAAAACATCGCGATGATATCCATTAGCCAAATCAGCAGTAATCAAACTCCCCCCTTTTTCGGCTGATTCAATAACTACAGTAGCTTCGCTTAAACCTGCAATAATTCGATTCCGTTTCAGAAAGTTCTCCCTATCCGGAGGGGTTCCCGTCCAAAATTCTGAAACAAATCCACCATGTTGCATAAAAGTTCTCTCATACCTACTATGAACCTTGGGGTAGATAGTATCCAAACCATGCGCCAAACAGCCAATGGTTTGTAAACCCTTTTCATAGGCCATTCTTTGTATTGTAATATCTACCCCATAGGCAAACCCACTTATTATAGTCGGATTTAAGGGTGCAATAGCTTCAATAAAATCACGACAGAATCTTTCACCATTTTTAGTGATATTTCGCGTGCCAACTACGCTAATGATACGCTCCGTATCCCATTGGATGTTTCCTTTTTGAAACAATACGACCGGAGCATCGGGACAGTGTTTCAGCCGTTCTGGGTAGCGCTCATCCTGAAAATACAGAACCTCATATCCTTCCTTACAAAGTTGTTTGTACTCAAGCTCGGCCTTTTGTAAATAGGTTGCATCAAAAAGACCCTTAACCGTATGGAGGCCAATGCCATCAATTTTTATCAGGCGTTGCATTTTATCGCCGAAAACTGCGGTTGGACTACCGCAATGCTGAATCAGTTTTTTCGCTGCTACACTTCCAATATTTCTTACAATACTTAATCTTAAAGTGTCAATAATTTCATTTTCAGTCATTTACAGTTCGATTTGGTGGATAAGCAAAGTAGTTGTTTTTTGCTGTTAATAAAAAGTGATAAGCCCAATTTTTTGCTTTTGTATTTTTTTTAATATTTGCGGCTATGCGTATTGAAGGCTATATCAGTGATTTGTTGTACCGATACAATTGTGTGGTAGTTCCTGGTTTTGGGGCCTTCCTTACTCATACACAATCGGCTCGTTTTGATGATAAAGGTCGATTTCACCCTCCTAAAAAAAGTGTTTCGTTCAACGCTCAGTTAAATACCAACGATGGATTGCTTGTTGCACACATCGGTCAACTCAAAAAGTTACCTTACGATACGTTGTTGGAGGAAATTCAAAAAGTGGGTGAAACTTGGCAAAAACGATTGTCTAATGGTGAATCCATTTTAATTCCTGAGGTTGGAAAACTGAAGATGCCGCATGAAGGTAAAATCGTTTTTGAGCCAGACGCTACCCAGAATTATTTGACTTCTTCCTTTGGTTTGGGGGCAATCGCTCCGGTAAAAATAGAACGTGAAATATTGAAGGAGGAAGTGGAAGCCTTGGAAGAGACCATTCCTTTTATCATTACAGCCGAGCAAAGGGAAAAAACATCTTTTAGGCCTTGGTTGAAGTACGCTGCTGTTTTGCTTTTGGCTTTTTCTGTTGGTGCTAGTGCGTACAATTCGTATCTGGCCTTGAACAAAAGAAAAAATATTGCCCAACAAGATGCTCAAAAAGAAGTATCCCGACTCATTCAAGAAGCTACTTTTTTTGATAGTGCCCCGTTAGAATTACCCGCGATATCACTTTCCGTGACCAAGAAAGAAACGGTGCGCGGTAAGCACCATATCATTGCAGGAGCTTTTCGTGTTGCTGAAAACGCGGAGCGAAAAGTTGCGCAACTTAAAGAAAAAGGGTTTGACGCCCTTTATTTGGGTACCAACCGTTTTGGACTACACCAAGTAGCGTATGGTAGTTTTCAGGATGCCGATAGCGCCCTTGACTTCTTAAAAAAAATACGTCAGAGCGAAAGTGCCGACGCTTGGTTGCTTTCCGAAAAATAGTCTTCCCTTACTATTCCTTATCCTAAACAAGGACATATCTTTGCCGAAAATAAGATATGGAGGCCAAACATCCCAGACATTCAAGAACCGTAATGACCGATATGGTTTTGCCAGGAGAAACCAATCCACTTAACAATTTGTTTGGTGGTGAACTACTGGCTCGAATGGACCGCGCCGCAAGCATTGCCGCAAGACGGCACAGTAGACGCATTACCGTGACAGCTTCCGTAAATCATGTTGCATTTAACAGAAACGTTCCTTTGGGGAGTGTTGTGACTATTGACGCTTCCGTTTCGCGTGCCTTTCGTACCTCAATGGAAGTCTTTATTGATGTTTGGATGGAAGATCGGTTCACCGGAATGAAGTCTAAAGCAAATGAGGCCATATATACCTTTGTGGCAGTAGATGAAACGGGTAAACCTACTGAAGTGCCTGAAATCACTCCAGAAACAGACTTGGAAAAAGAGCGTTTCGCCGGTGCTTTGCGCAGAAAACAGTTGAGTTTGGTTTTGGCGGGCAAAATGAAGCCTGGGGATGCCACCGAACTGAAAGCACTGTTTAGTTAATTGTTTCTTTTTTATAAGTCAATTACAATTGATAAATCCACTCCTCGGGATTTAGGCGGCTTGTGTCTTTGTAGAGATAGAATTTAAGTTTAGTAAGGCCGTCAAACCGACTGGTATAAATATCGCCTAGTACATCTTTCGCATAAACTTTATCCCCCTGTTTTACATACAGCTTTGAAAGATTATAATAGGTGCTGATATAGTTTCCGTGTTTAATAGAAACTGCCCTACTTCCCCCAGGAACGGATAAAATGGCCACTACTTCCCCTTCAAAAATAGCGCGTGCTTTACTTCCTTTATCCGTAGTAATGGTAACGCCATTGTTACGGTGTTTGATACCGGGATATAACTTGTCCGCATAAACCCCATATCCCTGACTCTTTACGCCTTTTTCCACGGGCCATATCAGCTTGCCTTTGTTAGCGGAAAAATTATTAGCGACCAATTTAGCTTCTGGAGTTAGTGCAAAGGAAGTAGTACTTGTTTTTCCAGCCTTTTTATTGGATTTTACGATTGCACTTTTGATAAGTTTATCTATTTCCCTGTCAATCTTTCGCGCTTCTTTGCGTTTTTTCTCAATTGCTGCGGTGTAACGCGTTTCGTTTTGGCGAATGCTGGTTAATAAATCCTTTTGCGTTCTTATCTCCTTATAAAGCGCTGCTTTCGCTCTTTTGTTTTCTGCCAACAAGACATCTTTTTCTTTCCGTTGCGAAACCAAAGCTTTGTTCAATTCGGCTAGTTCGTTGGTTTTGGTTTCGATTGCCTCTCCCTGATTTTTACGATGTTGCGCATATTGTTTCATATACTGAAGTCGCTTCACCGCCTGATAGAAGTTATCCGCCGACAACAGAAACATCAAACGATTGTTTTGCGTTCTATTTTGATAGGAGCGACGCACCAATTCGGCATACTCTTCTTTTAGAAGGCGCAAGTCTTCCCTCAACTTGCTTATCGACCTAATGTTTACATTTATCTGACGATTGAGCAGATTGGATTGTTGGTTTGTAACCCGAATCAATTCCTGACGGACGTTAATACGCTTGTCAAGCCCTTCCATTTGTTCCAAAACACTACCCTCCTGTTTACGTTCAGCGAAGAGTAAACGATTGATTTCCTTGATTTCGTTTTGGAGTCTTGCCCGCTTTGCTTCTAAAGCTCTTTGCTCCCCAGTTTGAGCAGAAATTAATTGCAGACTAAAAAATGCAATCAACACTATTACAATATGATACAACCTTTTATTTACCATATTGTTTTAATACTATTTGCTTATATCCTTTTGGGATTTTATAGGGGAAATTAAGGTTTCTATTTAGTTCCACGTTCCGTAATTCTAAATCGATTTTGGTAAGTTCAGCTTGGTTGGTTGCTAAAATATTAATGTTTTTGGGCAATACCCTTCCCTCAATATTCTGATAGGTATATTCCGCATTTAGCTTACGTTCTTTTTCGGGTTGGGCGATTTGCTGGGTATGTACTTTAAAATGTTTAGGCTCCAACTGAAATAAAATCTTAAAGAGTTCATTAGCCTTTTTGGGCTTCAAGGCATAGGTGTTGTCTTCAAAAGATGAGGAATACTTCTGCTTTCTCAAATCCAAAAACGTATGGCCTAACAGCAGATTTTCGACGATTTCGAAATCAACTTCAGTTCCTAACAAATTGTTCAGGTAACTAAAATCACCATCAAAGTACTCTCCTTCCAGTTTGTTGTAGAAGGATATTTTCTCTGGGGTAATCTTGGCTTTAACCACCCCAAGCGGAGCACTTAACCAAATCACCTTATCTTTTTCTATACGAAGGCTTACCGATATGCCCTGTTCGTCATCTCCCTTGGCATAATCAATCCTTACTTTCCCTCTTAAGGTTTTGAAGTTGGCTTTATCTTCGTAATGTTTTGCAATGATTTTTCTGGTGGAAAGGCTTCGGTCTAGCGCTCCACCACTTATGGTTTTGGTCGTCTTACAAGACAAGGCAAGTAACATCGCCGTCAAAAGCAACGCGGCATTCTTCCCAAAAGCCTGAAATCCATTCATGATTTCGAATTGATTTTGTTTTTATATTCTGCAGCCTTTTTGAGGTCTCCTTCGGCCGTATACAATTCAGATAAGGCTTGATATATCCTGTTTTGTAACATCACATCGTCAACAATAAAGTCCAATGCTCCTTCCAATACTTCAATGCCCTTGCTATTTTGGTTGTTCTTGAACAGTGCATAGCCATACGCATACTGAAAAAAGGGCTGTAATGGGTAGGTTTCCATTGCTTTTTCTGATTCCTGTTGCAAGTTGGCATAGGCTTCTTGACTCAAAAGCTGTTCTATTCTTGCTTTTACCCCATCAACAGGATTGCCAACGGAAATGACTCCAGTAGTTTTGGTAATCGTTTGTTTTTTTCTTTGGTTTGACGCCAAGGAATCCTCAATGCGCCTTCTTCTTTCACGTGTATCTTGGGATAGTGGTAGCGCATCCAACACTTCCAACGCCTCTTTATACCGTTTCTTTTTGAAATAGATTTGGGATAGATTATCCAACAAGGACATGTTGTTCAACAGTTCGGTGTAGCCCATAGCTTTCAAAGAACTTCCTTGTTCGGACAATATGGAGACTACGGTTTCCAAATACCAGTAGTTGGCTGGGTCGGTTCGAAGCGCTGTAATCCCATACTCTTGAGCCTCTACGTAGGTTTTATTCTTAAAATGGGCTCTTGCCAACTCATAGTCCAAAATGGGGTTTTCAGCATCTAACTGTTTACAATCAAGAAACAATTGAATCGCTCTATCATAATTTTGAATTCCCTTTTGCTTCAATCCTTCGAAAAAAGTTTCTTGAAACTCATCGGTGTATTCGTCAAGAAAAAGTTCCGCACTCTCCTCTTCTTGGCCAAAACTATTTCCTAGTACCCAAAAGAAAACAACAAAACAAGACCACCACTTCATCTATTCTATTTCACAAATCTTATCGTAATTCGGAGTAATCCCCAATACTTATCTTTTCAAAGTTTCCATCATAAAAGGCATGGTTTCCAATCATGGCATTGTCCAGATTGGCATTTTGTACTACGGTATGCTGTTGAACAATACTGTTTTTAATGGTAGCATTATCCACAACCGTGCCAGCACCGATAGAGACAAACGGCCCTACCGTGGAATTTCGAATGGTTGCTCCATCTCCTATAAAACAAGGTTCTATTACATTGGCATTTTCCAAGTTCACGTTTTCAGATACCAATACTTCACCGTCATCTTGCAAAAAGCCCAACATTCGCTGATTGGTTTCTACCGTAACCGCTTTATTACCGCAATCCATCCATTCTTGAACTTGACCTGGCACGAAAATCATGCCTTTATCCATCATACGTTTGATACCATCATTGATTTGGTATTCGCCGCCGTGCATTACATCATTATCCAAAACGTATTGGAGCTCTTCTTTCAATTGACCCACATCCTTGAAATAGTAAATACCGATTACGGCCAAATCGGAAACAAATTCCTTTGGTTTCTCTACAAGTTCTTCAATGTGGTTCTGTTCATTAAGTTGGACCACACCATAGGCCTCGGGATGTTCTACTTGCTTTACCCAAATCACACTATCTGCTTTCGCATCCAGTTCAAAGTCTGCACGAATTAAGGTGTCCGCATATGCAATTACAGCTGGGCCAGACAAGGATTCTTTGGCGCTCATAATCGCATGACCCGTGCCCAAGGGCTGGTCTTGCCTGTATATGGTTCCTTTTGCGCCAAGTCCATCGGCCAGCGCCTTAAGACTACTTACCACATCATCTCCAAAAAAGGCTGGATCTCCCAAAATAAACGCGATTTCTTCGATGGGTTGGTTCAGTACCTTGGCAATATCGCTCACCAAACGGTGAACAATAGGTTTGCCCGCCACGGGAATCAGTGGTTTTGGCACGGTTAACGTATGAGGCCTTAAACGCGAACCCCTGCCCGCCATGGGTACAATAATTTTCATGTATCGATTTTAATTGAATACTATTTTGGCTCTATTCGCTTCCGGTACTACCGAAACCTCCAGTGCCTCTATCCGTATCTGAAAGGACTTCCACCTTTTCCCAGTCTATTCTTTCATGTTTCGCAATTACCAATTGTGCAATGCGTTCGCCATCATTCACCAAAAACTCTTCGTTGGAAACATTGGCTAAAATTACGCCCACTTCCCCTCTGTAATCTGCATCTACGGTCCCTGGAGCGTTGAGCACGGTAATTCCTTTTTTTGCAGCCAATCCGCTTCGAGGGCGTACTTGCGCTTCAAATCCAATGGGCAATTCTATAAATAAACCGGTTGGTATTATGGCTCTTTCCAAGGGTTTTAGCAAAATGGGCTCATCCAAACTGGCTCGTATATCCAAGCCCGCAGCGCCAAGAGTTTCATATTGGGGCAAATCGTGCTTTGCCGTATTAATTACTTTTAACTTAACGAGGACGGAATATTTTAGTAAGCGTTTCTCCTTCTAGCTTATAAAGCATACCCAAAAATAGCAAAAGTAGTATGCCTCCAGCTATTAAATTTCGGTTAAAAACATAAAAAGAAAGGCCTGAGAAGAGTAATGCCAATCCTGAGTAGAAGGCTATTTTTCGAAGGTTATAGGGAACGGGATAGTGCTTTTTCCCTAAATAATACGACATCGTCATCATTGTGGCATATGCAGCCAAAGTAGCCCAGGCCGAAGCCATATAACCATATTTCTCAATGAATATGAAGTTTATGGCTAAGGTAACTAAGGCTCCAATAAGCGAAATGAATGCGCCATACCTTGTTTTATCGGTAATCTTATACCAAACTGATAAATTGTGGTAAATACCCAAACAAAAGCTTCCCAACAAAATAATGGGCACTACAGGTAGCGCTTCCCAATATACCGGATTTCGTATCAACAATGAAGCAAGCACCTCTGCGAACACAACTACTGTCAATAGTATCAAACTGCCTAAAATGACAAAATAGTTCGTGATTTGGGCATAGGTCTTTTGAGGGTTCTCCGTTTCAGCATGTGAAAAAAAGAAGGGTTCAACGCCCATACGGAACGCCGTTCCAAATAAGGTCATGAACAGAGCCAATTTGTAGCAGGCGGCATATTTCCCCACTTCTTCCTCAGCAACATCGGGTGGAAGTAATTCGGTAAGCAAGATTTTATCAAAAACCTCATTGATGGTAAACGCGATTCCAGCAACCAAAACTGGCATCGCATATTTCATCATTTTACGCCATAAAGTAATATCAAAAGTCCATTTTACCTTAAAATAATACGGTAATAGTACCAAGAACGTAAAGGCGCTGGCGATAATGTTTGATATGAAAATGTATTGGATTTCCCATCCCTCCTTGTACATGCTACTCCAAAAATTATTCCCTTCGGACCCTGTCGCGAGCTTGGGCAACAACAGCAAAAAAAACAGGTTCAATCCAACATTGACGACAACGTTCAACACTTTGAGCACACCATAGGTCATCGGTTTTTCGGTCGCTCGTAAAAAAGCAAATGGAACGATTACCAAAGCGTCTAGTACCAAAATGTAGGCCGTGAACTGAATAAAATCGGGATTTATATTGGTGAAGGCTGCCAAACTATCGCCGGTCAACCATGATAGCACCAAAAACCCTAATGAAGAAACCAGCAAAGAGACCAATGCCGTGGCTACTACATTTTGTTTTTCCGATTCCTTGTTGTAAAACCTAAAAAAGGTAGTTTCCATTCCATAGGCTAAGATTACGTTGAAAATGGCTATCCATGCATAAATATTGGTGTATTGACCATACCCGGCAGCATTCTGGAACACTCCGGTGAATAAAGGGAGAAGAAAGAACGAAATCACACGGGGCAATACCGTGGCAACACCGTAGATTAAGGTTTGATTAAAAAGCTTTCTTAAGGGATTCAATCGGGGATTTCTCGTTTTGTTCTCGCGAACATCCGCTTGCAAGTTACAGAAAAGCTATTAGTCCCAGGTGGTTTTGAGCGGTTAGGCGTTTTAATTATTCTCTTTTTCCATCACCCATAGCCTGATGAAAACTGGGCTTTTCCGATTTGATGTCCACAATTTTGCAATGCCTTTTTTTTCCATCTTTTTGATAGGAAAGGATGGCTTCGTCTTTTTTCAGGTTGAACGTATTGACCTCATCGCCCTTTTTGGATATTTCAAAATCTGCAATCAACCAAAATGAACTCTTTTGAGATTCCAAACGAAGTTGGGCCTCGCTATTTCTGAAATAGGCTTTCTCAAGGACTATCGTTTCATCCCAGTTACTCACCTTTATTTTCAAGCGCCAACCTGAACTTAACTGTTCTCCTCGGTTATACCATGCCTTGCAAACTGCTTTTTCTACCGAAAACACAGGCTCGCCACAGACATCCTGCTGTGTAAAACCACTATAAGATATCATAAGTGCAATAGCCATAACCTCTTTTACATACTTCATGGGGTAGCTTTGAGTGGTAAAGATAAAAAAACCGCTATGGAGTTGATTTCCTAGGCGGTCACCTCATCTGATAAGTCAATGCGTCGCATAGCAGAATAGGCTAATAAAAAGGCTAGCAACAATAGCACAGCGGCAAGGGAATACGATGCGCCAGGAAAATAAATTTTGCCCTCTGGACGAATGAAATAGTAGAAAACCGGAGCGAAAATCAGTTGTCCGAGAATTGCTGTAATACTTACCAAGCCGGTAATCGAACCTTGTAGGTTTCCCTGTTCCTTTTCGGAAACTTGATTAGATATAATACCCTGTACCGTTGGTCCTGCAACACCTCCAAGGGCATAGGGAATTAAAAAGACGTACAACATCCATGGTTCGGATGCTATGGAAAACAAGAACATCCCTAAGGTCCATAACATGAACCCTAAAGCAACTACTTTGCGCTTACCAAACTTCTCTACTGCTTTTCCTACCAAAAAGCCTTGGACAATAGCCACCAATAAACCCACCACAACTAAGGAAACCCCAATTTGCATCGGACTCCAATCAAAGCGTTCAATACTAAAGTAAGACCAGATGGCTGGCAAAACTTGTCCGGCTAGATTGGCCAAAAAGAATGCAAAAATGAGACGTAGCACCCCTTTATAGTTACGAAGAGCCATCAAAGAAACCCCTGGAATCATTTTTAACGGTTGGATAGTCCTACGGTTTTCGGGTTGAAGCGATTCGGGAACGAAAAATAACCCAAACAGGAAATTGGCAAAGGTGAGTCCCGCCGCAATATAGAAGGGGAGACGAATGTCAATATCTCCAAAAAAACCACCGACTCCAGGACCAATGATAAAACCAAGTCCAAAAGCAGCACCAATTAGCCCAAAGTTCTTGGCTTTTTCCTCTTTGGTACTGATGTCCGCAATGTATGCTGAAGCAACGGTAAAACTTGCGCCCGTAATTCCAGCCAAAAACCTTCCAACAAAGAGCCACATTATGGTAGGTGCCCATGCATGAATCAAATAATCAATACTCAATCCAAAAAGCGATAATAATAAAATAGGTTTTCTTCCGTACTGGTCTGAGATTTCACCAAGCACTGGGGAAAACAAAAATTGCATTCCCGCAAAAGCCGTAGTCAGCCACATCCCGTAAATCACGGCTTTGTGTGTTCCTTCTCCCGTAAGTTGCATAATGAAATCCGGAATAATGGGAATAATGATTCCGATGCCTATTACATCTACCAAAATGGTGACGAATATGAAAAGTAAGGCGGTTTTGTTTGATTTCATGTTGGCTAAATCGAGTTTGAAGCAAGAAAAAGCCCTTTTGCAAGGGCTTTTTCAAGTTTCAATATGTTTAAACTTTAGCGAACGCTAAAGTCATTGAGCTTAGTTATTCAAGGCCTCAGCACCACCAACAATCTCCAAAATCTCATTGGTAATGGAAGCTTGTCTTGCTTTGTTATAGGTCAACTTCAACTGGTCGCGCAACTCTGTTGCGTTATCGGTCGCTTTGTGCATTGCCGTCATCCGGGCCCCGTGCTCACTTGCAAAGGAATCACGTATAGCTTTGTACAACTGAGTTTTAAGCGATTTTGGAATCAATTGCTCCACAATTTCCTCCTGAGATGGTTCGAAAATGTACTCTGAATTGGCATTTTCTCCTTCATCTACCGGTAAAATGGGAAGAAACTGTTCCGTCATCACAATTTGTGTAGCAGCGTTCTTAAACTTGTTGTAGACCAACTCAATTTTGTCATACTCGCCTCCTACAAAATGCCCCATCAACATTTCGGCAATCTTGGATACCTCATCAAAAGTCAAGTCGTCAAACACTTCGCTATGATTCGCAAGGATAGTTCCTTTTTTGCCCAAAGCATCGTTGGCCTTTTTCCCGATGGCTATAAAATCAACATGTTTGTCTTCGTAAACCGAACCCAAAAGATGGTTGCACTGCTTTAAGATATTCGAATTAAAGGCACCACAAAGTCCTCTGTTAGAAGTAATCGCTACCAGAAGAACTTTTTCAACGTTGCGATTCTCTGCATACTTATTCCCTTCAACATCTTCCAAGCTTCCGCTCAAGTTTTGCAGGAGCTCGGTCAACTTATCGGCATAAGGCCGCATAGCGGTGATAGCATCTTGCGCTTTTTTCAACTTCGCTGCTGACACCATTTTCATCGCACTGGTAATCTGCATAGTCGAAGAAACCGAAGAGATTCTGTTCCGTATTTCCTTTAAGTTTGCCATTCCTTTTATTTGTCATTCCACATCCGCTGTGGAATCTTACTATTTATGGGTTCCCGCTTCCCTTCGCTTGCGCTCAGGGAGATAGATAAAGCTATTATCCTCTATATTTTTCCGAAAGGTCTTTTGCCACGGCAGTCAAGGTTTCGATTGCACCGTCGGTCAACTTTCCTGACTTGAGGGTATCCAAAACATCTCTGTGCTTGGCGTTCAAGAACTCGATATAATCTCTTTCGAACTCTTTCACCTTGTTCACAGGTACATCTCTCAACAAGTTCTTAGAACCTGCGAAAATGATGGCTACCTGATTTTCCACGGTGAATGGGTCGTTCTGCGATTGTTTTAGGATTTCAACGTTTCTACGTCCTTTTTCGATAACATTCAAAGTAGCGGCGTCCAAATCAGAACCGAACTTGGCAAATGCTTCCAATTCGCGGAACTGTGCTTGGTCCAACTTCAACGTACCAGAAACTTTTTTCATGGACTTGATTTGCGCAGAGCCCCCTACACGAGATACGGAGATACCCACGTTAATCGCCGGACGAACCCCTTGGTTGAACAAATCTTGCTCTAGGAAAATCTGTCCGTCCGTAATGGAAATCACATTGGTTGGAATATAGGCAGATACGTCACCTGCTTGTGTTTCAATAATCGGCAAAGCCGTAAGGGAACCTCCTCCTTTAACTTCAGATTTCAAAGTCTCGGGAAGATCGTTCATGTTCTTTGCAATATCATCATCGGCAATGACCTTCGCGGCTCTTTCCAACAATCTGGAGTGCAAATAGAATACGTCACCAGGGTATGCCTCACGTCCTGGAGGTCTTCTCAACAACAAAGAAACCTCACGGTAGGCAACCGCTTGCTTGGAAAGGTCATCGTAGATAATCAAAGCTGGACGACCAGTATCTCTAAAGTACTCTCCAATCGCCGCTCCAGCGAAAGGTGCGTATACCTGCATAGGCGCAGGGTCAGAGGCGTTTGCTGCTACGATGGTAGTGTAAGCCAAAGCACCTTTGTCTTCCAATGTTTTGGCAATACCTGCAACTGTAGAGGCCTTTTGCCCAACGGCTACATAAATACAGTAAACTGGCTCACCTGCATCGTAAAATTCCTTTTGGTTTAGAATGGTATCGATACAAACGGTGGTTTTTCCTGTTTGACGGTCACCAATTACCAACTCCCTTTGTCCACGACCAATTGGAATCATGGCATCAATTGCCTTAACTCCGGTTTGCATTGGCTCGTTTACGGGTTGGCGGTAAATTACCCCAGGTGCTTTACGCTCAAGAGGCATTTCAAAGGTCTTTCCTGAAATAGCTCCTTTACCATCAATGGGAGTCCCCAAAGTGTCAACTACACGGCCTACAATACCTTCACCTACTTTGATAGATGCGATACGTTGAGTACGTTTTACTGTAGCGCCTTCCATAATTCCTTTTGAAGGTCCTAACAATACTACACCAACGTTATCTTCTTCAAGGTTCAAAACGATACCTTGCATTCCGCCGTCGAATTCGACAAGTTCTCCATACTGTGCATTGGACAGACCATACACCCTGGCGATACCATCACCAACTTGGAGCACTGTTCCGACTTCATCCAATGAATCCGTAGCTTCAAATCCGGAAAGTTGCTTTTTAAGTATTGCTGAAACTTCAGCCGCTTTTACTGCTGCCATATTGTTGTATTATGTTGAGCCGAACAGGGCTCGTATTTCTAACTATATATTGTTCGTAAATTCTCTTTTAAGGGTATCCAATTTTTGTGCGATGCTTGCATCATATTGCAAATCCCCTACGCGCAAAACGAAACCACCCAAAATGGACTCATCCACAATGTTCTCGATTGTTAATTTTTTTCCCGTCAATTTAGCGATCTGTTGCAACACCTTTTTTTCCAAACTAGCGTTCAAAGGAACTGCGGTAGTCACCTTGGCAACATCTTCATCTTTGCGTTTCTCGTTCAGAATGATGTATTTCCAGCAAACGGCTTCCAATAACTCAATCCGCTTGTTGCCTATCAAAGTATCCAATAAACCTTTGGTGGTTTCCGTTGTGCCTTTGAAAACCTCCTTTAGGATGTTGGATTTCATGGACACTTTTACTACCGGACTTTCCAATAGATTGCCCAAATCCTTGTTTTCCTTGAGGGTGGCTGCGATATCACGCATGTCTTGGTCCACCTTATCCGCCATCTTTTTTTCAACGGCGTAATCGAGGGTGGCCTT
>ERZ1740062.262-NODE-262-length-36334-cov-15.091100_pt1 | contig 36334 bp, 24 predicted proteins | sample MGYA00581741_ERZ1740062 | MGnify/ENA primary metagenome ERZ1740062 (study PRJEB43018, sample SAMN04849747) | marine metagenome | isolation source: floating plastic debris | place: Pacific Ocean | collected 2008-09-01 | study: EMG produced TPA metagenomics...
CGCAAAGCAGTCAAACCACAATCGAAGAACTATCACAAAGCCAGAAAAAGATATGCCATTAAGCACCTCAAGATAAGTAGGCAGCGTAAAGATCATGCCGTAAAGTTGGCAAGATGCGTAATCACGTCTAACGATGTAGTAGCCTACGAAGACTTGAGAATTGCCAACATGGTGAAAAATCATAATTTAGCCAAGTCCATAAATGATGCTGGCTGGTATCAATTCAGAGTGTGGTTAGAGTATTTTGGGTATAAGTTTGGAAAGATAACTGTTGCGGTCCCTCCTCAGTACACCTCTGTAAATTGCTCAGATTGTGGAGCAAAAGTAACCAAAACTTTGAGTACCAGGACTCATAGTTGTAAGTGTGGCTGCACACTTGGAAGGGACGAAAATGCAGCCAGAAATATCCTCTCATTAGGATTAAGTACCGTAGGGCATACGGGATCTAAAGCTTGGGGAGACGAAACCGCTATTGTGGCTGATGAGAATCTGTCAGAGTAAGTTTTTTCTGTGAACCAAGAATCCCCGTTCTTTAGCCTAGCGGAGGACGGGGAGTGTCAATTAAACCTATTAAAGACAGTAAACGATTAACATCAAAATGTTCAGCCATTAAACTTTGGATGCATTGAACCTTTACTGGTTCATGAACTTTTGCTTGCCTAAAAGTCTTATCTATAATTTCTACTGTTGTCAGAGTGTCCAAATCGACAGATAAGATTGGTACTTCCAATTCCTCTGCTCGACTAAGGATGAAGGAGGCAGGAGGCAGCTTTCCCGTCAATATTAGACACTGAGCAGAACTTTCCAAAGCAGCTTGTTGAATATCCACGCGATCGCCTCCTGTAACAACTGCCATATTTCGACGTTTACGAAAATACTTCACAGCAGAGTTGACGTTCATGGCTCCAATAGCCATACTCTCTACCATAAAGTCTAAACTATTGGCGCTACAAAGCACTTGAGCTTCTAAATTATTTACCAACTCGTGGACACTAATACAGCGAAGCAATTTAGTTTTAGGTAAAACTCCTAATACAGGAATTCCCTCTGCTTCTAGATAAGGAACTAACATTTCATCAACATTGTTTACTTGGTCTTGAGAAATATCATTAATAACCACACCAACTAAGCGATCGCCTAATTTCTGTTTTGCTAAGATTATCTGCTCTGCACTCAAAGTAGACTTATAGCGATTCACAAGTAAGACTTTGCCATCAATTGCTTCAGCAATTTGAGAAACGGATAAACCAAATAAACTTCCTTCCTCTAGGTTTTCTGCTCCTTCAATTAAAAATAAATCTCCCCAAGACGATTCTAAATATTTTTGTCGTAGAGACTGCTGATAATCGACTGTTATCTCCCCAAGCAAACGTTTCTGTACAATAGTTTCATCCAATCCTAATATAGTTGCTGCAATCCGATTAGCTGGTAAATTCAAGCTATCGGAAATAAAATTTACGTCCTGTTCAACTCCAGTCCTGATTAATTCACTATTGATAACCAGTGGTTTACCAAAGGCAATATCTATTCCCTTTTGTTGTAGCTGATGGGATAGACCCAAAATTGTAGTTGATTTGCCGCTAAAAGGCTCTGATGAGCCGATAAGTAAATACTTTCCTATTTGCGCCACGCCTGCACTCCTAATTATTAAAACTTAGTAAAACTCAAAACTTAATACAACTCAGAACTTAGTACAACCCAACCTGCTGTTTACTAATTTTATGTCTAACTTTGTCTTGGAGTTCAGCAATAAATTTGGAGAATTAGATTTCGAGCATACTTATCTTGAAAAAAATAGTTATATCTTATACGTCAATAATCTTAGTAAATAAAATAAATAACCGTTTTGAAGGACAACTCACTCAAAACGGTTACGTAGTAAATGACACAGAAACAAAACATCAGAAAAATTTATTCGTCTAGATTCAGAAGTTTGCGATAGAAAGATTGAGAAAAATCTTTTTTGCGATGACGTTTGTAATTATCTAAAATTTCTACCAAAAAATTAACAAACTCAAAGCTTGCCATCATAATTTCATAGCTCAAATCCGCATTGCCATCAAACTGCATTCTGCAACGAGTTAAATCGGAAGGCAAAGTCGCGATATTCCAGGTTGCGACAAAAGGGATATGATCGCCCCCCTCTATTGGTCGTTGACCTTCAAAAACTCCTTTTCGATATAACCCAATAGCTAACGGTAAAAAATTGCGTTTGCTATTTTGAACATAAGGTATGTAGACACTAGCCTGCTGTGATGTTGCTGGCTCTATTTTCTCAAAAGACATTATAAGTATTCCTTTTTATTAATACGTAAATTATCGCGAGTACTTTATCAATTAGCTTTTGGCTTTTATAGTATTCCCAAAAAAAAAGCGATCGCTCACATCCTCCTTTCCGCCATGACCTCTATCCACCAACCACCAACCATCAACCAAGGAAAATAAAATTGTTGGCTACAATAGGTCAACAGTAGCCAGCCACTGAGAACTTGAAGCAATTGCCCAAATCTACAAAAGTATTAACATTTGTAACTCAATATTGTTGAGTAAAGGTGGTTATTTTTACTAAACTCAAATCCTGCCTATTTAGCATAAGTTCAGTTAAATTAGAGCAATGAATACATATCTCAAGGTAAGCTTAAGATATGTGAAGGTTAGTTAAATTGCATAACTTTCCAGTCTCTGAATGAGCGTGAACACATACTGGTGGTTTAACAAAGTGAAATATGCCAGCGAACTCCTGGCCCGAAGAAAATAGTAAATCTCTTGATTCTTTCTTATCTGACCTATCGGTTGAGGAAGACTTTTGTGAGGAGACACAGCCTTCTATGTCTCTTTCTACCAAATTACGAAATCCAACACGGTTTAAGAATCGCAGACGCAAGGCTGCAATTGTTTTAACCGCAGTTTGGAGTTCTACAGTAGTCCTACATTTAGTTTCTTGGGGCTATATATTTGTTCTATGTTTAACAACTATTTTGGGTCTACATGCCTTGGTAGTAGTGTTTGCTAGACCACGTAGCCATGAAGAGATAAGGGATCAAACATTGCCTTACGTCTCTGTATTAGTGGCTGCGAAAAATGAAGAAGCTGTAATTGGTAGTTTAGTAAAAAATCTTTGTAATCTAAAATACCCAAAAGACCAATACGAAATTTGGATAATTGATGATAACAGCAGCGATAAAACGCCAGAAATACTGGCAGAACTTTCCTTGAAATACGAACAGTTAAAAGTATTTCAACGCTCTCCAGAGGCTAAAGGAGGCAAATCAGGGGCATTAAATCAAGTATTGCCTTTTACTGAGGGAGAGGTCTTAGTAGTATTTGATGCTGATGCTCATGTATCTGAGGATATCCTAGAGCAGACAGTACCTTTATTTCAAAGACAGAAAGTAGGAGCAGTCCAATTGCGTAAAGCGATCGCTAATGCTGATGAAAATTTCTGGACTCAGGGACAAACGGTAGAAATGTGTCTGGATGCAGCTATTCAACAGCAGCGTCATGCTATTGGTGGTATTGGCGAATTACGTGGGAATGGACAGTTTGTCAGACGTGCTGCTTTGATTAGCTGTGGTGGTTGGAATGAGGAAACTATTACTGATGACTTGGACTTAACCTTGCGCTTGCACTTGGATAATTGGGATATTGAGTGTGTTTTTGATCCAGTTGTTGGTGAAGAGGGTGTAACTAAAGCTATCTCACTATGGCATCAGCGTAACCGTTGGGCAGAAGGGGGTTATCAAAGGTACCTAGACTATTGGGATTTGATTTTCCGCAACCGTATGGGTAGTTGGAAAACCTGGGATTTACTTTCCTTTATGTTTGTGCAATACATAGTTCCTACCGCTGCAATACCAGATTTACTAATGGCGATCACTCGACACCGATTACCGATATACACTCCATTGACCACTTTGAGTCTCACTATGTCTCTAGCGGGAATGTTTGCTGGTTTGGTTAGAATACGTAGAAATAAGCAATTTCGTTTTTCCACGTATCCAACAATCCTTTTGCGATGCCTGTGGAGTAATGTGTATATGGCACACTGGTTTTTTGTTATCGGTATTACTACAACTCGGATGTCAGTCCTTCCCAAGCGTCTGAAGTGGGTTAAGACTGTCCATCAAGGGGCTGCAAAAGTTGAAAATGCTAATTAGCTATTATCTTCTTTTGGCTCTTATTTAGTGAACTTAGAAATACTGGTAAAACCGTCTTAAACTCCTAGTTTAGGGCGGTTTAAGTTAAAATAGGACTTACTGTGGCGCAGGTTTCAATTCCTGCATATCCTATGGAAAAGTTTGCAAGGAAAAAATTCCAAAATAATTAAAATTCTATATCTTCTTGTGATTCACTTGCCAGGAAAGATGTAACAATTTCCCCATCAAAAAAATTTGCTAAACTTTGAGCGCTACGTTCTACCTTTTCAGCTTCTGGATTAGAGCTAGTTTTAGTATTACTGGCTTTGGAAATGGAAGGAGATTGATTTCGTGGTGGCTTTTCGGATACATGGGTAGATTTCTTCTGTAGGGTATTTTCTGGGACTGCTGTTGTTGGTTTTGCTGAGTGTTGAGGTGCTTGGTCTCTGGGTGGAGTGGAAGTAAGATTATTATTTGATGGTTGGTTATTTGATACTGGCTGAGATTGTTGATTCTTAGATGCAGGGTTAGCAGTTGGTTGCGAATCAGCTTTTACATTGTTTTTTATATTAAGCGAGTTACTTGTATTTGAATTATTTGTATTTGAATTATTTGTATTTGAATTACTTGTATTCTTTGCCTGTGGTTGAATTGGCTTAAATTTGACTTTAATTGTCTGTTGTCTTACTTTGGCAAAAGCTATTTCGACTTCGGATAGTTTTCCTTGAGCTATTTTTACTAAATTAGGAGGAAAAACTACTGTTGCTGTAGTTTCACTCATTTCTAGCAAACTGCCGTGTTGACTCAGTAAAGACCTAGCTGGTATAGGTAAAGATTGAATAACTTCGTGCCATATGCTGTCTAAGTTGATGCTTTGGGAAGCGTTATCAGAATCAACATCAGAATTAATATCAGAGCTATCGTGAGAATTAGTTGAAGAATTAGTTAAAGAATTATTTAAAGAATTATTTGAAGAATTAATATTTTCTTGAGTTTCTTGTCTGCTTGTAGCAGATTGAGACTCTGTAGGTGTAGGAGAAACAGCTTTTTGGGAAGTTTGTGTAATTCCTTGTGGAGTTACTTGTGAGGTATGCTCAGGACTTTTTTCGACAGGATTAGCAGTTGAAATAGAAGAGGTATTAATTTTTTGTTCAATTTCTGGGGTAATTGTAGTGGATTTTGATGTCGCTAATTTATTTGCAACTGCTGTACTATCTCGTTTAGGTACAACTTGAGAATCCCTGGGAGACTTAATTGAAGAGTTGATGACAGAATTAGTTGGGGTGATTATTTGGGAATTGTGAGCAGAAGGTAATAATCCTAGTAAAGTTATCTCTAACCACAATCGCGGTACGGTAGTATTTTTTAGCTGTACCTCAGCACTTCTGAGATGTTCTTGACCTACTAATATATTATTGATACTTAGCTGTTGTGCTTCTGTAATTAGACTCTGCCAAGTCTGTTGAGTACAGTTTACCAAATCGCCCCGCAAAGGTGCCGTTTTGGCAATGAGTAAATCTCGGTAAAAAGCAGCTAAATTTTGTAAAACAATTAAAGGTTCCCGACCTCGATCGAGGATATTGCGCGTACCTTCAAGTAAAACTTCCGCATTATCAGACGCGATCGCATCAATCAAAGCAAGTAAATCTCTTTCATTAACCGAACCGACCAAATCCCAAACTCGGTCTGCATTGACTTCACCCGATAATAAACTCAACTGATCTAGAAGACTTTCAGCATCCCTAAGTCCTCCTTGAGAAAACTGTGCTATCAAATAAATTGCTTGGGGGTTAATGCTAATATTTTCTTTCTCAGCAATACTGCTCAAATGACTCACCATCTCATCCATAGGAATGCGTCGGAAATCAAACCGTTGACAGCGAGAAATAATCGTTGGTAATACTCTTTGGGGGTCGGTTGTAGCTAGAACAAAAACGACGTGTGGAGGTGGTTCCTCTAATGTCTTAAGTAAGGCATTAAAAGCTTGGGTACTAAGCATATGACACTCATCTACCACATAAACCTTATAGCGACACTGTACTGGAGCAAATTGAGCGCGTTCGATAATTTCACGAATATTATCCACACCCGTGTTGCTAGCTGCGTCAATTTCAATTACATCTAGAGTTGCACCTTTAGTAATTCCTTGACAAACGTCACACTTTCCACATGGCTGGGAAGTTGGTTTATCGCTACTCAAACAGTTAAGAGATTTAGCTAAAATTCTGGCACTAGAAGTTTTCCCCGTACCTCTAGGACCAGTAAACAAGTAAGCTGGAGCGATTCTAGAAGTATGGATAGCATTAGTTAAGGTCGTAGCGATCGCCTCTTGTCCTACTAGTTGAGCAAAACTTTGAGGACGATACTTGTGATGTAGCGGTTCGTAAGACATAGACAGATAGAATCAAAAGATGCGAGACCGGCTAATTTTTATTCAGCGTTAGTCACATCCGCTCCCATGGAGAATTCAATTATTTTAAACGCATCGGCACCCTTGTAAATATCGAAATTATCTTGATATCATTTGTCATATTTAATACTAGAATATATGATTGAGGTGCCTAGTTTAAATAGAAAGCATAAGTAAATCAATTTTATTGATGTATTTATTGCATCTTTTTTAATCTCAGTAAATACTGTATTTTTTATCTGTAGATTTTATTTTTTTAAGTAGCGTTGCTAGAGAGAATTTAGTTTTTCAGAGCAGTGTTTACCTTCGCTACAATTTTATAGTAGATACAACCTGATGGAGAGCTTTGTAAATGCTCAAGCGGTTATTCCAATTCATTAAAAATTTGTTTCAAGGTTTATTTGGAAGTCAAAAAAAATCATCAATCATCAAAAAAAGCACACAACCAAAGTCACCACCACCTTTAGAAGATACTGATTTAGAATTTCTATTCGCAGAACTTTTAGAAGGTGTGCATCAAGCTCGCGGACAAAGCTGGGCAATCAAATGGTTACATAATCTAAGAGAGAGGGTTCAAGAAGAGCGATGGTTAGAATGGCTGAAAGGATTTGAGAAAAAATTACTCTCATCATCAAATCCTAACAATGAGTTAGCTTCCCGTATGGTGCAGTTGGGAGAACTAGATATTGGGGTTATTGGAGATACAGCTCATGATATTGGTATGAAACTGCTGACCCGCAATCAAACTGAGCCAGTATGGGAGTATGATGGTCCGGATGATATGGATCTGGATCATCAAGGGACAAATCTCTTGTTTGAATCTCCATTTGAGGATACTTCTTCACCAGAAAATGGGCATGGAAATCAACAAGAATATCCAGAAAATGATCAACTTTCCGAAACCAACCTTCCCGAAGGCGAATATCAAACTGTTTCTTTAGAGCAACTATATGAGATGATTCAAGAAGATCAAAATTTGCGTCAAATGATTGCTCAACAGTTAGAAGTGGAAACAGATGACCCTGAATTGATTATGCGTAAATTAATAAATCAGTTTCATGCAACAAACTGAATTATTGACGAATGTAACTTTATATGTGGTTGTTATGCATAGCTACTATTTCTAGCTATGCTTATGGTTGTGGTACTGTATTGTGAATATACAGTTTTATTATTTGAATCGACGGCGGAATTTACACTATCTTGTTTGATATTTTTGTCCAAATTTTTTGCTTGGTCTGCTTCTCTATTTAAAATAAAGGATATTACCATCAACAAAGTTAAAGACCATAACCAGATAGAATGTTTTTTTGACCAATATCATCAAGTATTCGATATTTTTTCTATGAGGATGAGACTGATAGTCACAGGGAAGCGATGGTGCGATAGCATCCGCTTTTTTATAAGGACAATCCTGATTAGACATTTAGTATGGCTCTCCTGATAGCTTTTATGCGTATTTAAGCTCCGGTCGTCAACCACTCAAAATACTCACACACTGTGGGGCAAATCAGATATGAAGTAGGGTAAATTCTATGAGAAATTTGCTCTCTTGAGGAAAGGTCACAATTAAAATTCAAACTTCAATCTTACCTTAATACAAGTATACTTTTTATACTCATGACTTACGCGAAAGTAAGTAATTTTGTCATTACGAGCGATTGCGACGTATAAGCTCTATCGAGCACGCGAACACGTTTGCATAGCATAACGTAGTTAACGCAGAATCTTTGTGATTGCTTTCCTACACTAGGTGATCGTCGCTTCGGACAAATCTTCGTTCCGTAAGTCCTAATACTGATGAATGATTATTTTTGGTTTAATAATCTATCAAAATATAGAGATAATAAGTGCAAATTTAACACAATAAGGGAACAGAGAATAACAATAATTAATAAAAATAAAAATAGATTCTACGTTTTTGTAGTTTTACTTTATCTACATTGTTTAGACGTGCAGTGGTTCTCTCTAAATAACCCAGTTTTGATTGGGAGAAAATGAACTGTAATAAAGCCGGTATGGATATAAATAGCAATTATAAATATAACAACAATTTATTCATTTATATAGATTTCCAGAAAATTAGATTGATTATATATAGGAATACTAATTGATTAGTAAATTATTTTTTTAGTTAGGGAAAAGGGAAAAGGAAAAAGGTAAAGGAAGCAAAAAGCGTCAATAAATCGAATCGATGCTTAATGTCTAAAATCTATACGTCATATTTACCTCCTTCTTTCAATACGTAAAATCAAAAGTATTATTTTTACTAAAAAGAATACTTTTCATAAATTTATTCTTTATTTAAAGAATAAATAAATATTCTTAGAAATGGATGACGCTAATATCAATTGCTTAATACGATACAAATATAGCTAGCTGAGTTCAAAAACTGGCTGATAGCCTTGGTCTCTTTTGCATATATAGCACCACCTAACGCCAGAGAGGAAATTGTTGGAGCTCTAAACTGGCAAATAATAAACTTATTACTCACGCGTGGATCTATAGGAATCCGGTTTGATTTATCGAAAGGGTTTTTTCAATTAAACCCTAATTTATCAGCGTTTGAGTCTCAGTATATTTCCTGTCATTTAAGTAGGATTTCTACATATCTGTTGTAGTTAACTACAAAATAAGATTTTCAAGATTAATAAAGCAATATAAAATCCAGACGAAAAAACTATGGCAAAATTTGGAATTTATTCTCTTGCTAATGATGTAGTTTACGATCAATTAGTAGCTTTACTTAATAGCATTGAGAGAAATTGTGGCTTAGATATTCCAGTTTGTATTATTCCCTATGACAACAGATTAGAGCGAGTTAAAGAAGAAATTAGTAAAAGAAAAAACGTAACTCTTTTCGGTGACGAAGAATCAATTCAACGTTGGGAAAGCTTTGCTAATGAAGTTTGGAGTGCTCATCCTAGAAATCAACAACCCAAGTCATCACGTCCATCTTGGTATGGGGGACACCTAATCCGTAAATTTGTAGCTTTTGATGGAGAATTTGATAAATTTGTTTTTTATGACGGTGATAGTCTGGCTATGAAACCAGTAGATGATGTATGTGAAAAATTAGAAGAGTATGATTTTGTTTTTGATGATTGGGAACATGCTAAACCTCTTGCTGCTGCTGCATTGAATATTCCTCTTTTAGAAGAATTAGGATTATATCAAGAATCAGAAATTCGCCCCATATTGCATTGTTCAAGTTTTTTCGGTTCTAAAAAAGGTTTATTTACACCTGATGATATTGAGCTAATGAAGCAGCAACTGATAAAGCATCAAGAGGTGGAATGGATTAATGGTAAAGGTTGGTGGGATGATGCTTTCTTGTTTACTTACATGACTTTATGGAAACAAAAGCCAATTTTTAATTTTACTCTAAGTCCTAATAATCAAGATGTAACTGGTAACTGTGCTGATGCAGACCCATTTGTGAATGTTAAGAATATTCTTTATAACCAAGATAAATTGAAACCCATTCATCGCATTCACTACATGAGCTATTCTTCTGCTGAATTTGCCAGATTATGTCAAGGAGAGGATGTTAATATCCTCTATAGAGATGAATTTTTATACTATCGCTTTCTTCAGGAGCCACAAAAAAGACCCTCATCCTTCAAATTGCCTAGCATAAAAACTAGAGCAAAAAGGTTGCTCCAGAAAGCATTTAGAAAACTACAAAGAACTATTGCATAAGTACACAACAACTAATTAACTTATCTGCTGAGCTTAATTACTAAAATAGTAAATCTCAGCAGATAAATTCTAATAACTTGTAAAAAAGTGTAAAATAAACGACATCAATAATCTCTTAAAATGTAACTTAATATTAAGTAATAATACTTTTAAAGTACTAGCTATTATTAACACCTCTTGCTACAATCATGCTTCACACTTTTTTGTAAGAAGTGTAACATTTTTGCATGGTATTGTTTGGGAAAGAAAAAAAATAGCAGGTAAAAATGCCATTCAATATAAATAAATTTCAATAGTTCAACTCTTTTGAGGGCGACATAACTATGTTGAGACTGATTACAAAAACTTTTGAGGATATTTATGTACTGGCAAATGTAGATAATATTACAGCAAATAAGGTGAGAGTTGCTTATTCTAAAACATGGTGGCATTTATAGGCTATATTTACCGCAAAGCGGTAGTATGGCGATAATCTTGTTAGTCGTAAGATAGGTTACAGCGATGGGATGGCGATTGCGAATAATCGAACAGGACTGGCAGATTGGTAATACAAATAATTATATATAAACATTTTGATTGTTTATTATCTAATATGTAAGGTAATAAATTAATCATAAATTAGTGTCTAGTAGAGAAGACAAGTAGCCATCAATTGTGTAGACTTTTTAAAGTTTGATAAATACTCCTGGTTATAAGCATAATTTTTTACTTAACTACCGTTTGTTGTTTAGCAACGGTCGCTAAAATCTAGAGAAATATAACTTTCATAATGCAGCAAATGCTTAGGCGGCTATTTCAGTTGCTTCAAAAACTCTTGAAGGGTCTCTTTGGTAACAAGCGCAGCTCTTCTCGATATACCAACCAGAGAACTGAGGCAGTTAAAAAACTGCCAGAATTGACTAATGCGGATTTAGAATTTTTATTTACCCAACTTCTAGAAGGTGTTTACCAAGGAAGAGGACAGGGTTGGGTACTCCGATATATCCAAAGGATGGAAAATCGCATTAGCCATGAACGTTGGTTGATTTGGCTGCAAGGTTTTGGTGAAAAATTATTGTCTTCTGTAGCACCAAATCATGAGTTGGCTTATCGGATGGTGCAGCTAGGAGAACTAGAAATTGGTGAGATTGGCGATCTTACCTATGATATCGGGATGCAGTTATTAACTCGAAATATAAACGAGCTTTATGAAGATGAGAAGCCACAGAATAGTAATACCCTACTATCAGACCCGATATTACAACAAGAAGTAAGTGAATATGTCGATAGTGAAGTAACATTACAGAATCCAGCACTACCAAATTTAGTTTCGTCTGGATTTAACGAGACTCAATCAGACCCGTGGAAGCAACTCGAAGAAAATCTTCTATCCACCACAAATGAAAGCGATGCCATTGGAAGTTTAGAAGATGTCTTACTTTGGCAGCAACCGGAAACTACATCTAACTCTCAAACCACTGATGCTGATGCAATTGGTGCTTTGGGAGAAATTGCTATTTATGAAGATAATCAATCAGAATCCCCAGATGTAGTAGATGATGGCAATCAACAACAATTAACAACATTTAACACTTCCCAATTGTTCCATCAAGAAGAATTAGATCCCGAAGAAGAGGAAGATACTTTAGAAGAATATTTAAATTTACAGGGAAATATCGGATTTGTTCCCCCAGAAATCACAGACTTAAACATTCGCGGTCGCACTTTTATTAGAGAAGCTCAGACAGATGAGACTGGAGTAGAAAATACTGAGGTAGAAATAGTTCATCTATCACAAATAGAAGGGCAGATAAGTGAATTAGAAGAAGTAGAAGAATTAGAAGAAGTAGAAGAAATAGAAGAAATAGAAGAAATACCTACTTCTAAAGTACAAAAAATAAATAAGCATCATGAAATTGATCCCCAACCTGAAGTTGCTCTGACCTTAGATGAACTGTCAGTTCGATTGCAGGAAAGCGCTAATTTGGTCGAACAATTAGCTTACGATCTCAATAAACCAAGTTTACAAACCCAGTCAAATCAGCAGATAATCAGTCCTGTAAATGAAGATGTGACTTTTGGAGCAGAAAATTGGTTTTATCAAGGTTTACAGCAAGCAAAAGCTGGAGACCTGATGGGTTCTTTAGCTTCTTATGACCAAGCAATTTCTCTTCAACCGGAAATTTATGAATATTGGTTTAACAGAGGATTAACCCTATTTCATTTAGGGGATTTTGATGCTGCATTAGTTTCTTATGAACAAGCATTGACTATTAAACCCGATGCTCATAAAGCTTGGTATAACCGGGGTGGAACTCTAGGAGAATTAGGTAGATTTAGTGAAGCGATCGCTTCTTTTGAGCAAGCAATTGAATTAAGTCCGGACTACTATGAAGCTTGGTCTAGTCGAGCTATGGCTTTGGTACAGTTGGGTTTATTTGATGATGCCATAGATAGCTACAATCGAGCCATAAACTTACAGCCCCAAGACCAAGATAACTGGTATTTCCGGGGTATGGCACTATTAGGGAAAGGGGAAAATTGGGAAGCGATCGCATCTTTCGAGCGGGCGTTAGATATTGAGCCTCATCTAGCTTTAGCATGGTTGAATCGCGGTATTGCCTTTTCTGAAATGGAACGCTGGGAAGACACTATTACTAGCTTAGATAAGGTTATTGAATTAGAACCAGATGCACAAGAGGCTTGGTACATTCGCGGTAACGCTTTTGATAAACTAGAACAGCTACCAGAAGCCCTTGTTTCCTACGATAAAGCCTTAAGTATCAAATCGGATCTTCATGAAGCTTGGATAGATAAAGGTGTAGTTTTATTTAAACTAAATCGAGCAAGTGAGGCGATCGCAGCTTGGGATAATGCGATTAAAATTCAGCCAGACTTTTACTTAGCGTGGTTTAATCGAGCGATCGCTTTAGAACAAATCGGACGAGGAGATGAAGCGATCGCATCCTACGACCAAGCAATTGAGATTAATCCTGACTTTTATCTAGCGTGGTATAACCGAGCCGTTATATCTTTTAACTTGCAAAGGTATGAGGAAGCAATTGCATATTACGATCGTACTTTAGAACTGCAATCAGACCATTGGCAATCTTGGATTGGTAGAGGACAAGCAGCAGGTTATTCTATTGCTTGCGATCGCCGTTTTGAGTTATTTAGTCAGATACCGGCAACTAACGAAGCTTTAAATGAGCGGGGTTATACAGGTAAGTTAGTTAGTTACGAAGTGGGACTAAATTATGTTGACCAGGATACTCACCCAGAAGGTTGGAGCAGGTTACATTTAGCTTTAGGTAATGCCCATTACGAACAAGGGAAGAAACATCCGACACCGCATTATTACTGGCAACAAGCAGTAAATGAGTATAATAAGTCTATTTTAATTTTAAATGCCAAGAAATATCCAGAATTATACTTAGAAATATTGCAAAATCAGATAGGAACTTTAATAGCTTTAGGACAAAGAGAACAGGCTCAAAAGCTACAAAAGCGTGCCAGTGACATTTGGGGAGATTTAATTAATCAGCCTGATCTTTCTGATTCTGAACGAAGTAAATTATCTTTGAAGTTAATTGGAATATGGCAGTTTGCGGTTGATTTATCTATTCAGTTTGGTGAATTTTTATACGCTTTAGAAATTGCTGAATACAATAAAAATGCTTGTCTAACTTGGAAATTACAAGATTGGACAAATGATATTATTTCTCCGAGTTATAGCCAAATGCAGGAGCTATTAGATGCCAAAACAGCCATGATTTACTGGCATATTAGTCCCTGCGCTTTACATACTTTTATTATTAAACATAATCCTCCAGAACCAATACTTATCTTTACTCCTGTTAGGGATGATGTAGGTGAGATACATGAATTTCCTCAACGGGAAGCTATGGTAAGATTGGTAGAATTTGAAGACTGGGTAAAAGATTGGTACGAAAACTACCAAGATTATTCCACCCAAGCATCTGAATTCTCAGACCCACAAGAGCATTCTTGGCGTTCTGATATGGAGTATCAGCTATCAAGACTCAGAAATATTCTTAATATATCTTTAATTGAAGAAGAACTCCAAGATATCGAGCAGTTAATTTTAGTTCCGCATTGCGATTTACATAAATTTCCTCTTCATGCTTTATTCAACTTAGTTGATGAAGAATCTACAGAATTAGGGGATGATAGTTATGATATCTTTATTACTCGAAATTCGTCTCGTTTTGCTATTAGTTATTTACCCAGTGCATACACTGGTTTGAGTTTAGCTGTATCAAATAATTTATCAAATAATGGCAATGTAAGGCAGCAGCATTTATTGAGTGTAGAGAATTTAGAGAATGCAGAAAAAACTCCTTTAAAATTTGCCAAAATAGAATCTGAAGTTATTTCTGGAATGTTTGATAAATCTACCCGTTTAGAAGGGTTGGAGGTTACTAAAACAGATTTAGAAAATGCTTTATTTAGTCAAAGATGCAATATCTTTCATTTTTGTGGCTATGCTACCGATAATCCGAATCAACCTTATGAATCAGAATTAGTTCTGTCCCAGTCAGAGAATCTTATGTTCAGGGATATGTGTGAGTATCCTCTGGGAAATTATAGTTTATTTACAATTTCTGCAACTAAGCATTCCTCTAAAAATAATCAAAGTATTAATAGTGAATATATAGAGTTAGCTAGCATTTTGTTAACACAAGGAGTGAATCAAGTTGTTAGCGGTAAATGGACTGTAGATTCGGTAGCAACAACATTGGTGATGATAGAATTTTATCGTCAACTTCAATCAGAGCCTTCACCAATCAAAGCCTTATCTGAAGCTACAAAATGGCTTCAGGAGTTGAATGTATTAGAACTGAAAAAATGGTATGAAGAACTATTACATCAGTTACCACCAGAGGCAATGAGAATTAAAGCACATTTAGCCACATTACTATATAAAATTGGTAAGGAAGATCCATATAAACAACCTTACAATCATCCTTACTATTGGGCAGCATTTAATATTTCTGGAAGATTTGATTGAGAATTGCTATGGGGAAGTGATGAGTGATATTACTTGATTTTGGTATTTATTAACGTGTTTACGTTATTTCAGATATTAATCAGTCCTTCAAAGTTGAATAAACCTGATTTTTCCCGAACTGACGTTAATACTATAGGGACTTCCAATTAAAAAAATAATCAATCGTTTTGGTGAGTAGGGGAAGCAGGGGAAGCAGGGGGAGAAAAAATCTGATAGTTTTATTAGATGCGGAAATTCAGTAATTTAATTTTTGGATGTCCCATAAACAAATACTGATTTCTCGAAAACTATACATGGTAAGGATTATAAAATATATTCCTCTCCGATACTTTAGAAAGGGAACAAGGGTGAGCTTTTAAATTTATTCGATTCAACTGAAAACCCTTATATGATCACACACAAATTGATTAGAGATGTAGATATCAATTCCTAGAAACAGGAGCATTTATAGCTTCCAACATACCTTGATAAATATGGGTTTGGTCTATTGCATTCTCCACACCAGGAATTGATAAATTTCTAGTCGTACCTTCTGGAGGATTATCAACTAAAGTAATATCTTTCCCTTCATATTTCTTTAGGTTTATAGAAGCACCTTGATAATAAACTGGTACTAAGCGGTTGCTATGAGTACCCCAACCATATTTGATTTTAGAATCGCTACCCCAAAAATGACCTGCTGCATCGGGTTTATGTCTTTTGTAAGTTAAATCTTCTGCACCAAATTTAGCCATTAATTCCGGAAAATTTTCGTTAAGAGTTAAATAGTGGTCGTGGTCTGCGGTAACTATCAGTAAGTTTTTCTCCCAACCACCATTTTGTTGAATCCACTCAATTGTTTTTCCTACTGCTTTATCAAAACTGTTGACTGCCCCAATTAGATTATCAATATTATCATCATGAGCAGCCCAGTCAATATCTCCACCCTCTACCATTAACCAAAAACCATCTTTATCTTTTCCTAAAATATTTAAAGCCGCTGAAGTTAAATCTGCTAAAGTTGGATTTTCATTGATTTCTCTTTCAATAAACTTCTCCTCGGTTTCACCTTGGATTAAAGGACGTACTTTTTTACCTATTTGAGGAACTTGATTGTTCTCAACCGCACTAGCAAATACCGAAATACTACCTAGACCAGTACTGCTGTAATCACCATTCGCTGTGCTGACGGGTAAATTTCCAAATTGTCCCCGTGCACCATATAACCCTAAAAGTCTATCTCCTCTATTAGGATCTATAGATTTAGCAGTTTCCTGTAATTTTTTAGCTGCATCTGCACCCCGCTCTATAAACTTATAACCATAAGAGTTATCATTAGGTTTGGACTTCAATTCCTCATAAGTTGACTGAGTCACATATCTCCAGTCATAAGAACCACCAAATTCCGTTGCATTTCCTAAGTCAAAAGGATGACCACCACCTAAAATAACAGTAGGTTGAAATACCGTCAGAGTTTGTTGAAGTATATTATCCAAATCCGGTAAGGGAGCATCATACTTACCCCGTTGATTGACAAAAGAAGCTGCTGCACCAGGAGTCGCATGACTTATGGGGACTGAAGTCACTAAACCAGTAGACTTACCTAACTTTGTCGCTTGCTCTAAGATAGTAGACTGACGTTGCTCATAAATATCCACACCCATCGCACCATTGTAAGTCTTTACTCCCGTGTATAAAGCAGTTGCAGTACCAGCAGAATCTGGATAATTTTGTTTGATATATTTGCGATCGCTACCCCCAGTCCAAGGATTCACACCACCAAGAGCAGGATCGTAACCTACCAAATTTCCATCATTTTCACTTTTCTTGGTACCGTCGGGAGCAAAGCTTTCTTTATGAAAGGTGGAATTAAAAACAAAATCCTTCAGAAGGGAACTTTTAGCAGTTATTGGATTACTTCTATTAAGTGCAGAATTACCAGTAGAAAACTTACCATCTATCCCCTGAATAATTGTTCCATAGGTAGTAGCTAAAGTATAACCTTCGAGCTTCTGAAAATTTAAACCTTCTCCCTTCCCTGAAGCATACATTGGATAACCATTACTTACAGCAGCAGTACGAGCCATTTCCCAGCCCATACCGTCACCAATCATTAATATTACATTAATACCATTACCGCGAACGACTTGAGATTGACACGATATACAGCTAAATATAAATAAAACAACCAATAAGCTTAAGGCTAGAAATTTTAGATATTTCCGGCGTAATGCAATCATAAAAATTACTCAGTTCAATCAAGTTTTTAGTAATGAAAACTGCATCTATGTACAGCTTATTTGAATTTAATTATAAGTAACTTCTAAAGCAAATATTAGAGCAATTAGTATTGTTATGAAAAATGAAGGTATATTAACCAGGACTTCCTCCCGAATCAAATAAAAATTATATTTGTGATTCATAACAATCCTTCGTCAATATCCCTCGTCGCTACATCTAAAAACTTATCTACAACTGGGGAAATATTATCTTTACTCCAAATCATCACAATACTTACCTGGGGTGTCGCTTCTATTATGGGTTTATAAACTACCCCTACACGCTGCATATTCTGTAATGATTCTGGTGCGATCGCTATTCCCATATCGGCTGCTACTAAGCTAATAATAGTTTGCATTTGGGTTGCTTCTTGGACTACTTTGGGACTAAATCCGGCTTGCTGACATAGGCTGATAATGGAGTCATAGAGTCCTGGTGCTAGAAACCTGGGGAAGGAAATGAAGGGTTCGTTATTTAAGGAATGTAGGTTTATCTGAGATACAGATGTTAAAGGATGGGTGATAGGTAGAGCGACGATCAATGATTCTTGAAAAACCTGTTGATAGTTAAATACATTTTCATCTACGGGAGGACGTACAAAACCAATGTCAATACGATTTTCCTTGAGTCTGCGTAACTGTTCGTTTGTGGTTAGTTCGTGTAGTTCTAAAGCGATATTGGGAAATTGAGTGCGAAAGGTTCTGAGGATACTGGGTAATATGTTATATGCAGATGAACTGACAAAACCAATTACTAATTTTCCCTGTTCTCCTCTACTAGTTTGTTTCCCGGTTTCTATGGCTTTTTCTAGTTGTTTAAAAATCTGTTGAACTTCAGTTAAAAAAGCGACTCCAGCAATAGTTAGTTTTACTTGGCGTTTTGTCCGGTGAAATAGGTCAAAACCTAATTCTGTTTCCAACTGACGGATTTGCTGACTTAGGGGAGGTTGAGCAATATGTAACTTTTGTGCTGCGCGTCCAAAGTGCAGTTCCTGAGCTAAGGTTACGAAATATCGCAGGTGTCTTAATTCCATTACCAATTATTAATTACCAATTAAGTAGATAAGTACGATAAAACCTAACTAAGTCATTACGTGCGTAACGTAGTGAAGTGTAGTAATCGCGAGAGTTTCAGATATTTTACATTTCGTTACATAGATAGATTTATTTGTTCCTAACTACTTACCAATCACCAATTAATATATTTTAGATATTAATAACTATCAATATATATATTGGACATAATTAAAAAGCTTCCTTATTGTAGGAATTAAGATAAATTTCACAATTTAATTCCCAGAAATTTCATGATTAAGAATAATTGGAATGCTGTCCTATACGAGGATAAGCATAATTTTGTATGGCAATATGGTGCTGATGTAGTACAGTTACTTAATCCACAATCGGGAGAGTATATTCTTGATTTGGGTTGTGGTACAGGACAATTAACTGCAAGTATTGCTGATACTGGTGCAGACGTGATGGGAATTGATAGTTCTGACCAGATGATAAATAAAGCAAAGCAGAATTATCCTGGTTTGGAATTTCATGTTGCTGATGGTAAAAACTTTCAGGTTAATAAATCTGTAGATGCAGTGTTTTCTAATGCTGCATTGCACTGGATACCAGAAGCTGCAGCTGTAATTGCATGTATATATCAAGCTCTGAAACCAAATGGTCGATTTGTTGCAGAATTTGGTGGTAAGGGAAATATTGAGAGTATTAAATCATCTTTATCCCAAGAATTAACAAAAATAGGAATTGATAGAGCTAACACAAACAATAACTGGTATTTCCCTAGTATCAGCGAATATGCAACCTTACTAGAGCAAAACGGATTTTCCGTCACTTATATAGAGCTGTGCGATCGCTTGACTCCTTTAGCTGATGGTGAAGAGGGTTTAGCAAACTGGATCAGGATGTTTGGGGGTCGTTTTTTGGAGGGACTCACCCCCCAGGAGCAAATTACAGTTATTACTAATGTTGAGAACAAATTACGCTCAAAGCTTTATAAAAATGGTATTTGGAATGCTGATTATCGTCGTATTCGAGTTTTAGCAGTTAAAGATTGTTAGATTGTTAAATCTCAAAATTCTTAGAATAATGCACGAATGATCAGCCATACTGTTATTTTTAGCTGCTTTAGTAGCTGGTGCAGTTAATGGAATTGCGGGTGGTGGGGGTCTAATTGTATTTCCGACATTGGTATTTCTTGGTCTCCCACCAGTTTATGGGAATACTAGTAATAAGAATGCGCTGTGGTTTGGAACTTTTGCAAGTACGGTTGCTTATCGTCGGGAGTTTTCTGGTCAATATAAAACTCTGCTATTTATACTTACTGAAGTAAGTATTTTGGGTGGTATTTTGGGTTCTTATTTATTGTTAAATATACCTCCAGTAATTTTTTCTAATTCAGTTCCATACTTAATGTTGATTGCGAGTTTTCTTTTTGCTTTTAAGTTTGTCTTGAAAAGATTTTTATGGAAGTATTTTAAATTTATTCATAAATTCTTGATAAGAGATTCATTGATTACCATTTCATTAATTAGAAAATCAGATTCATCTCATTCTATTTTGCATATCCTAGTAATAATCCTTTTGCAGTTAATAATTACAACTTATAGTGGTTTCTTTGGTGGTGGTGCAGGAATTTTAATACTAGGGATTTTAAGTTTTGCTGGAGTTGAAAATATTAATCAGATGAATGCTTATAAAAGTTGGTTGGTAACTTGTACTAATGGAATTGCAATTATTAACTTGAGTTGGTCTAATACCATTGTTTGGAATTATGTAACTATTATCGCTGCTGGTGCTTGGATTGGTGGTTACGGTAGCGCTTATATAGCCAGGAAAATTAATACCAAATGGATAAACTATTTCATTATTGGTATTAGTTTAACATTAAGTATTTATTTATTGTTTCGTTAAAAACTAGAAAATATTTAAAGATATTAAAATATGAAATTCTATAAATATCAGGCTCTTGGCAATGATTACTTGGTAATCAATTCCCAGGACGTAAAATTTCAATTTAAATTAACTCCAGAATTAATTAAAAGAATTTGTCATCGAAATTTTGGTATTGGTTCTGATGGTATTTTATTTACTTCAGTTGAATCTGAAATAAAATCACAAATAAAAGAATTTTCTTTGCAAATTTTTAATCCAGACGGTAAAGAAGCAGAAAAAAGCGGTAATGGTTTGCGGATATTTTCTCGCTATTTATGGGACATAGAAAAAGTCAAATTACATCAACCTTTTTTTATCAATACTCTGGGAGGAATTGTCAAATCAGTAGTTGAAAATAACGGAAAAACTGTCAGGGTAGAAATGGGTAAAGTCAGTTTCTGGAGTCAAGATATCCCGACTACAGGTGAACCAAGAGAAGTAATTAATCAAAATATTCAAGTAGGTGATCAAAAATTTGAATTTTGTGCAGTAACCATTGGAAATCCCCACTGTATAATAATCTTACCGGAAATAGCTCCGGCAATCGCACATAAATATGGTCCATTAATTGAAAATCATCCACTTTTCCCAAAACGTACCAATGTTCAGTTTATGAAAGTTATTGATAGAAACAATATTCAAATCGAAATCTGGGAAAGAGGTGCAGGTTATACTTTAGCTTCCGGTAGTAGCAGTAGTGCTGCTGCTGCTGTTGCTTACAAGTTAGGTTTGTGTAGCACTGCAATTAGTGTAAAAATGCCGGGAGGAAAAATCTTCATTCAAGTCAATGATGATTTTTCTATTGTGATGAGTGGTGGAGTTTCAAAAGTTGCAACGGGTGAAATTTCGCAAGAGTTATTGTCTTCTTTTGAAAACTTATTTTGAAGACTTATTTTAAAAACTTATTTAAAATCGCAGCTTTTAAAAACCGCTATACTTAAACAAGTATTGGGTAAAGATGCTCCCATCAATATCTACAAGGGGGATAGATGAGCTTCTATTCACAAAGAATTTTTCCTTATCTACTAGACTGGTCGCTTTCTGACCCTATTTTTTCCAGATACCGCGAAGAAATTTTAATAGGTGTAGAAGGGGAAGTATTAGAAATTGGTTTTGGTACAGGTTTAAATCTATCTTACTATCCAGAATCAATTAAAAAAATTATTACTGTCGATAATAATCCTAGTACTCATAAACTTGCTCAAAAACGAATTAAAAATTCTTCTATTACCGTAGACCATAGGGTTTTGAGTGGTGAAAATCTGCCGATGGAAGATAATACTTTTGATAGCGTTGTCAGCACTTGGACTTTGTGCAGCATTGAGAAAGTACAACAAGCTATCCAAGAAATTTATCGGGTTTTAAAACCTGGAGGAAAGTTCTTTTTTATTGAACATGGATTAAGTAATGAATTATCAGTTCAAGTTTGGCAAAATCGATTGAACCCAATACAAAATATCATCGGGGATGGTTGTAATATTAATCGTAATATTCGACAGCTAGTAGAACAAGAATTTAATCAGGTATCTTTAGAAGAATTTTATTTGGAGAAAACACCCAAAATTGGAGGATATATGTATAAAGGAACTGCAATTAAGTAAATTTAATTGTTGGATCTAATAGTTGTAAATTTTATAGTCAAATATAACATCGACGATAAAATCGACGTATGTTTATTTTTGTAAAAACTATGGAATAATCTATTTACTGATTTTTTACCCCTGCTTACTTAGATATTAGATTGAGATATTAAATAGAGATATTAAATCTAAGTATTTATACTACATACTCCATTGTTATCTTTTACTCAAATTGCTATCCATACTGTAAAATTAGATATTTTTAGATTGAAGTATAATATACCCTAACTTTACTTTGAGACTGTAAAAATTAATATAACCAAACTATCAAATTCTTTTTTATAAATTAATATTAATATTAATCATAGATACTTATTTAATAAAAGAAATATTGTGTAAATTATGCAGAAGTTAACACTATCTCTGGGTGTTATTTTAGGCGTTTTTTTACTCTCGCCAAATCAACCATCAATTGCTGAAAATGTAAAAGTTCCATTACCTTCCAATGCACCTTTAGAATTAGATTTACTTGCTAATCCTACAGCTTCAGTAGTTACAGTAGATACTATATCTCAAAAAGATATCTCAATACCTAGTTTGTGGTGGTTCCAAGAAAGCTCTCCAAATAAATTGATCGCTAACTGGATAGCTTACACTGGTAAAAATAATTATCCAAGGAGAGTTGACTTAATCGTTAACGAACAAATTTGGACTTTACTTAACGAGCTAGAACGTTATGATTTTGTAAATCGATTGGGTAATTATGTCCGAGAATATAATTACAATATAAGAGTATTTAATTATCAGCAGGAACTTCTAGCTACTTATACCTGTAACTTTCAAATTAGTCCGTCTCTATGTAATATTCAGATGAGTTTCCCAACTCAGAATAAAGCTACGACTAAACTTGCTAATTAGAGTACCAATTTCAGATTAATAAAAAGGATAATTAATTATTATATATATAATTTGAATAACTAACTTTCTTTCATAACTGCAAATAACGAATCGTACTTTTGACTAACTTGCTCAGATAGAGGTTGTAAAAATTCGCTTTTATCTAAAATTTCTGAGTTACCTTGTAAAACTTTCTGTAATGGTTCGGAAATATCTTCTGCTGATACATCAGAAACAATCGGTGAATTGGCTTTAGTAATCAATGCAATTTGTTTGGAAGCTGAAGGTTCCCAGCAAAAATTAATCCATTTATAAAATAACTCATCTTTATTATCTTGAACCTGACTACTTTTATCAGTACTTTCCTTAATCTTGCCTTTTTTTACCGGACGTACCCACACATCAGTCCACAATGCTGTTCCAGAACTGGGTATGGCAATACCTAACTGGGGATAACGTGAAATAATCGATAGTATATCGTTTGACCAACCCACAGCTAACCAGGTATCTCCAATAAGCAGAGGTTCAATATATCTGTTAGAACTATAAAATTTTATCTGCTTACCCAAAGCCCTTAACTCAGATTCTAGCTGAGGAACTGCATCCAGATTTTCAGTATTGTAGGATTTTCCTAACTTTTTGAGAACTAAACCAATTGTCTCTCGTGGTTGGTCAAGTACAGAAATACGCGATCGCAATTCTGGTTTAAATAAATCGCTCCAGTCTTGTGGTGTCCAACCTAATTCCTTAAACTTATCTTTACGATAAATTATAACCGTGCTTCCCCAACGATAAGGTGCACCCCAAATTTTCCCTTGCTGGTTAATTTCACCTTTGTCGTTACGTTTAACTAGTTGCTTCCACTTACTATCGAGGGTTTTCCAATGACTAACCTGGGAAATATTATCTACGGGTTGGATTAGTTTTTGCTCAATAGCATCCTTCATCCAATAGTCTCCCAGTGTAACTAAGTCTGGTATTGTGGGGTCTGATTTAAAAAATGGTAACCAAGAAAATAGTCTCGATATCGGGTTTGGTTCTTCTTGAGTATTCTTGGGGTCTTCCCAGCTTTGCAATTTATTAAATAGACTACTTATCTGCTGTACAGGGAAAAACTTTAATTCTACTGGTTTTTTGACAAACTGACTAAATGTACCAACTATTTGACCTGGGATAGAATCCTTCAATAACATTACTTGCAATTGCTGCTCTTTTGGTTTACTCCCACACCCAGTGAGTAGCTGCAAAATCAGCAATGACGAAGAATAGTTTAAAAATTTCCTTCGCTCCATATATTTTAACTTAAGTAACTTAAGAGTTTTGACTAAATTAGCATATTATCTGGTATCACAACTTCTAGCTAAAAAGTTTAGTATTTTTATCTGCATACAGAATTTATTCTATACAAGGCTATCTAATAAATAAATATAAGTCCTTAGGTTTTACTCTTTAACTATCAAATATACTTTGATCCCTCAAAATATTTACCTGATTTGAGAATAATGATTTATTGTAAATAGTTGTTTTCTAAAACTAATTTTGCTTTTTTATTCTTAAATATAGTAACTTTTGCAAATCACTGAGTAAATATCAAAAATATTATTTTTTGCCTATTACTTGTTTTTATTCTTACATTTTTGTAAGACAAGAGATGAAAATTCATGAAATAAATACTGCTTCTAGTATAAAAAATCGGTGTAAATAAAATATTCCTTTTGGCTGTTATTTCATATATATACTCTTCCTGAAGATATAAGTTTTCATAATAGATATTTGTATAATCACTAAACTTTATAGGTTTAATAGACATTGCCAAAATAGTTGATAACTTTGAAATCTTCGATAATCTTCCATATAACAGCAAAAACTATCATTACAGGTTCATAAATGACCCCATACAAGATAATAGTTCAATTTTCATAGCCAATTAATTTATTGATTTTAGCTAACTAATATTGCAATACTTAAGAATTTATAAAAGTTATTTGAGATATTCATGAATGGAAAGGAATAGGAAACATATTAAGATTGCTTAACAGCAATAGTAAACTTTTGCATCAGGCTATATTTAGATAAATGTCAAATTGAAAAAAAATATTGTCTAAAGTCAAAATAAAGTGTTAAAAGTTAAATAATTCATAAGTATAGTTAACTTCTTGCTTATATTGAATAGTATAGAAGAAATCACGCTAACGAGGGTATTAAATGGAGTCATTACAAAACCAAGTTACGGCTTTGGCTGACAAACTCGACTCCCTCTATCAAGTGATAGAAAAACTTGATAGTAAGTTCTCTCAAACTTTGTCAGAATGCCGTTTAGGGGCTAAACAGGTAGATGACGAGTTTTGGGAAGGTACTAATATTGGCAGCAGCCAGTTAAGAGGGGATACAAGAGTTAATTCTGAACTAGAGCATAAAGACGTTTTAAGTGATGGAATGTATCTAGAAGGAATTTCTGAGTCAGGGGAGAATAAAATTACCCCAGAAATTCAAATTCAAAGACTTACAGCACAATTAACAGCAGCCTACAATCGAATTGCTGCCCTGGAGGAACAGTTATTGTTAAAAAGAATCAAGTCTTAAGTCTATTATCGGTCTGATAAATTCAGCAGTAGCTTTTTTGTGGTTTTTGAAAATTCACTTGAAACTTAAATAAGTAAAAATCGAAGATAATTTATCGCTTAGGTAGAGAATTAAAATTATCTGGTCAATGATCTAATTAATTGCTTGGGGAATAGGCTGAAAATCATGATTTCGTATTGATTCCATTTAGTTATGCGGTTTTGGATATAGCGCTTTGCAAATGAATGCAGTACAAAACTCTATCATGAGTAGCTGTGATGCTTTGAAGAATAACCATATGAGTATTTTACTCAAAAGAAAACTGCTGACCCCTTGCTTGTTCTAAACTTTTACTCTTGAGAAATAACCAAGTAAATCAATCATTAAGAGTATGACAACTTTAGAGATAAAATAATCTAGTTTTTCAGTTCATCAAAATTTATCAAAATTCATCAAAAAGTTCTTTCTAATTATTGTCTCTAAATGCCTGATTGTAGGTTTCCCGACCAATAACCTTTTACTAAATATTAAGGGAACTATATTTTTCTAATTGGGACTCAATTAATTCTAAGAGCTGGTATTGTTGTATCTCGCTAATCATATGTGCCGAAATGCAAGCACCTCCAGCACCTACACCTTCTTTAACAAAACCTTGTTCGTAAGCTTGCAACTGCGGATAAGTAGAGTTAACAAAATTTAATTGTGTAGCTAAAAGAGGTGGTGCAATTTCATTAGATAAAACAGAATTTGTACTTTGAAGCTTAGCTAACTCGACGGTATCACCGGTTGGATCTTTTGCAACCCAACCTGTGGTACCGATTATTACTTCCTGGGGTTTCCATGGGAACATTTGGGAATGCTCTCTATTAAAAGCCGCGATCGCGCAAGTCAGAGCATATACAGCTAACATTTGGGTTCCTCCTGCTAAGAGTACCCCGCATTTACGACTAGCTGCGATGATCATTCCTGCTGCTGCAACCTGCATGGGATCGCCAACGGCAGCTACTATCTGTAAAGGGTCTAAATGTTGAATATTGGAATGAGTTCCAGCCAAAGAGGCTAATTGCCTTAATCCAGTTTGTACAACCTGTATTTTTTGTGCATGATTGCAAACAGGGTGAGAACTATTTACTTTCCCTGTTGCATCTACTCCCAAAGCTGTCAAAATAGCTAAGGCTGTAGTTGTACCTCCCACTACGCATTCACTTAAAATTAAATAGCTATTTTCTAACTCTTCTCCTAGCTTTTCTCCCCACAGCAAACCTTGCTCAAATAAATGTTTGACGGTACTAAGTTCCATTGCTTTACCCGTACTCAAACACTTGGCAGGAGGGTTACCAATATTAATGTTTGGGACATTGGGGGGTTGGGGTAAACCAGCATTAAAAATGCGAACAGGAATATTAAATTTTTCTATAATAGCGCGAGAAATAAAGACTGGAGAAGCACCAGCTATTAAGGGTGGTAGGGAATACTCGGGGTGATGATTTGTACCGTAATATAGAAATTCAGCATCCGCACAAGCAGTATATTTTCTATCTTCTGGAGTCTTACCAGCTGCGGAAATTCCTGGAATCAAAGCAGTTTCTGTAAATCCTAAAATACAGGCAAAAATTGGTTGACAACCCTGATATTTTTGTAACCATTGCTGGGCTTGCTCGATTTTAGTGTAGATATCAATCATAATCATTACCCTGATACTTGCAGCAGATGTTCTCCATTAAAATGAATCAAATGGGTTGCATGCATCTTCAGCTACCCACACATCCGTTTCCCAAGCAATTTCTGATAAATATTCCACCATTGTTTTACGATTAAGAAAACTAGTCGCCATTTCTAAAACTAAAACGTCAAGTCGCTTCGCTCCAATTCAAAATACCCTTCGGGAACGTTTTCAACGAACAAAATTCAAATCAGTGGGGACTTGTACCCGAAATTAATTAATTCAAAATTTTTTAATTCTTCAAAATGGTCATATTTCAACCTGTTCAGATAAGGTTTTATATGAGTAATTGGATAACTTGTCTAAATTTAAGACTCTAAAATTACTCATCACAATAATTGATGATTTAAATGACTAATTAATTACTAATTATAAATTTATGCCTATAACTAACTATATTCACTCATAATCCATTAAAACACTTACCCAAGTAGGCGGACGGGGAATAGAGTTACCTATACGGTCAAAAAGTAACCATGCGACTATGTGTACTACAAATAAATAAAGAAAATTATTAAATAAAATTAGAGCGATCGCACCGAGTTGAATTAGTAGAAGATTGGGACTAGCTAAGAGATTAAATTTAAAGAACAACCATTCGATAATACTACTAACTCTATCTATGGTGTAAACCCATAGGTCTTGACCACTTAGTATAGATAATAACCATACACGAAAAAAGACACCCAAAGTCCCTAAAAGGGATCCTAAACTGATAGAAACAATCCAAGGAACCCGACGGTTCCAAGTAGCTCCAAGCAGCACTCCCATTAAACCGTAGGGGATAGTAAATAAAAGACTGCGGGTTGGTCCGAGAAGGACTAATAGCAGCAGAGCGCATACAGTTGCTCCCATCCAGGAACCACGCTTTCCCCAACGAAGATAAATCAGCGCTACGGGCAAAGGAAAAACTACTCGTAGCAAACCTAATGGAAAGTAAATATTGATAAACCAAATCAAACTGGCAGTACTAGCCAAAAAGGCTGTTTCCACCATTCTCAGGGGTGCATCAACTTTCAAATCAGGACTTCTGAGATTATCTTCTCTAAAATTAGGTTTGCTACTGTTATCTTCCGGCTGATTTGGAACCGAACCTGGAATACTCATACTTGATTGATTTAATGGTTTTGATGGGTTTGATGAAAAAAGAAGTCTTAGACTATCATTTGTTCCAAGGCTAATAGATCAGGAATGCAAATAATTTCTGGAGTCCTCTCAATCAAACCTTTCTTTTCTATTTTGGTTAAAACTCGCGTTACTGTCTCCCTGGCTAATCCACTCAAGCTGCTTAATTCCCGGTGTGGTAGATTAGGGATTTCTATTCCAGTTTGTCCTTTTTTACCTTGTCCTTCTGCCAAGAATAATAGCGTATCAGCCACCCGAGACTGGCTATCTGATTCTCGCAAACGCAAACGTCTATTAACCTGTCGCAAGCGAATTGCCATTAATTGTGATAGTCTAACCCCAGCTAAAGGTTCTGAGTACAATAATTTAAGGAAATCTTGTGATGGCATACTACCAATATTAGTGGAAGTTAAAGTTATTACATCAGTAGAACGGGGTACCTCATCCAAAGCTGCCATTTCACCAAATAGTTCTCCTTTTCCGAGAATGTTCAGCGTCACTTCCTTACCTTCCAAATTATAGGTACGAATTTTGACATATCCATCCAATATGAAATATACCGAACCGCCCCAATCATTTTCTAATAGAATTACCTGATTTGCGGGGTGATTACGGCTGACAAGATGAGCGATCGCTGGTTCTATAATCTCCTGTGACAAACCTTGAAAAAAGGGTGCACTGCGAATCCAAGATTGATCCATTACAACATCTTTACTAAAGCTGCAATATACATAACAAACAAGAGTATCCTTTTAAGCCTAAGCTATCAAAGCACAGTTTTATGAAAATACAAAGTCTGCACTATGTTACACATAAAAATAAGTGATCATAAATTTTTTTCTGACCTATTGACTAAGATTTGAGCATAACAGAACCAGAGTACACCAACATTGAAGCCAAGGGCGAATTTGTTTTTGACTCTAAAAAGGTATAATCTGTGCAAAATTACCTTAGTAAGCGCAAATTAATTAGAAATGTTGTATCTACTATAAAAAAGTATTTGCCCGGTGTGAATATTATTTGAGGATACTCCGATCAGGACAAAATATAAATTTACAGTCATGCACTCGGTTGAATCAACATCCTGGAACGTTAAATTCAAAAGTACTTAGCCGTCAGGTAAAAGCTAGAAGCTAACTGATATAGCAGGGAAGATGAGGAAAATTAAGAAGTAAGTTTGTTCTGATTTCTCAATTATACCTTTTGCATTTTGCTATAACTTTTTTATTCTTTGATTATTTTTGAGTTTTTAATTGACGATTCTTAAGCAAGCTTTATTTTTCTTAAATCAAACCTATAGTTCAAGAAAACGGTATATATAAAGTGACTTCTCGCGTAACCGAAATTCAAACGCTGATTGCAGATATTGACGGTTTACTTGTAAATAAGGGTAAACGTTTAAATAAGATACTTTCCCAAGGACAAGAAGCTCGACAGATTTTGGAAAAGCTTCGCGGCTTTTTGAGTAACCTCGAGAGCGAAACGGCTTTAGGAAATTCCTCTGTTGAACAGCAGTCTTCTCCTTTACTCGCAAGATTTCTTAATCAGGGTAGTTCTTCTACACCTGGGGAGGTGGACAATGCTGTTTGTGAAACACAAGAAGAAATTCAGGCTTTGCTCGATCGGAAGGCTAAACTGAGTCAGGAAGTCACAGAACTGGAAAATCAGCGACTGCAAAGTTACTCTTTGAAGCAGCAGGTTGCAAATCAAGAGCAAATGATTTCTGAATTTTTGCAGGTGCTTTTAAGTCGGGTCCGGAATGGTTTACCATCCGATATTACACAGAATAATCAACAAAATATTGGAAATAATCCTTCCCAACCTTTACTTACATCCGGACCCAAACAGGAAGAAAAATTAGTAGATCTCCAGCAAAATCAAGTAGGTTTATCTAACTCTTTGGATCAGTTGCAGCATTTGAATCGTTTGACCAGTGATTTAGATCGGCGCTTACTCGCTTTAGATGGTACAGTCAATGCTGTATTTGAAGCTTTAGAAAGTAATGTAAACACTTACAATGAGTCCTTATCTGCTGCGATCGCGAGAATGCATAGTCAAGGTATTCAGAGTGAGGAGTTATTAAATAATTTTGTTAATGGTCTAAGAGAGCGTTTTTTACGGACTGGGGAAACAGATGCAGTTACACAGCAGCAATTCTCAGATACCAAGAAGTTATCATCTTCCGCCAGGGATTTGGTTCCGGTTGAACCGGTAAGTATTGCTAGCGCTTTTGGGGATGGAGGTTCTGAGTTTGCTAATCAGGAAAATTTCACTAGTGTTGTGGATGATTATCAAGCTACTGATGCTGAGGTTTTGGGAGAGGGGGTAGCTATTCCTGATTTGGATGTAGAATATTTAGATTTTGACCAGGTTACAAGTAAGAGCAGTGACCTTTCTTCTAAAGATGAAGTTCAGAATGAATCTCATGGTAATAGCGATCGCGACCAGATAGAGGAACTTTACGCTAGTTTGTTTGATAATGTTGAACCGACGATTACTCCCTTAGCGGTAAATTCTGAGGATCAGGTCGTAGAAGAATTATTAAATGAACTCGATGAAAATAATCAAAAAGAACCAGATTCTGATCAAGAACCTGAAGAATATCAAAAATTATTAAAATCAGATATTACTGCTCAGGTGGAAATAGCCCCCTTAGCTGATGTTAGGGATAATACGGTAGCACCCTCTATAGGCGGAGGCGATAGTAATATTCATGATAATTCAATTAATATCGAAAGTGACCAAGCCCAGCTAAATTCTGAAGAGGGAAACAATTTACCCGACCCTTGGGTAGCTGTGGATGATACTTCAAAAGATAGCTCAGACTCTGAAACTTTTAACCCTGAAAATTTAAACTCTGAGGAAGGAGATATTCCAGATTGGAATACATTTTCCGTCGATCAAGAGGTTCAGGAAAGTCATAATCGAGAAAACCCAGAAGTTCTCCATCAGGACTCAGTATCCGCACGCTATGATATATTCGCTAGTGAAACATTTGATTTCACAACTGATTATACACCAGAATCTATTCAAGAGATTACTCCAGATAGTGGAGATACAGTTACACTTTTAACCGATTTATTAGATAAACCGATAGATAAATCTAGTAAAAATTTAGTACCAAACATAGAAAAAGATACTACTCAATTAAGCGAAACTACACAAGCAGAAATAAATTCAGATACTCCCCAAATCTCCCCAGAAGAATACTCCCAAGAAGAATATATCAGCGCTTGTGCATCAGAAAACTTACTTGATGAAGACCCAAAAACAGAAGAAACAATAGCCAAAGTAACTCTTAATCAAGAACAAGAACGCCAACTAACTTCAGATTTGGTCAACCTCCAGGATAATAAACCTCAAACTGAAGAATCTCAAATTCAACAAACCTTTCCCAGAGTTGAAATAGCCGATAATCAAGAAAAAACATCCCAACAAGAAGTCGCAAACACTCAGTTAGACTTGAGTCCAGTCACCGACTTAATATCTGAAGATGAAAATAACAAAGCATCTACACCGCAAGAGAGTACAACACCAGTTCGCTCTCAAATTATCGGTACTACCGTCACCAGTATTAACCCTTTAGATTCAGTTTGGTATTTAGGCATAGACATCGGTACTACAGGTATTTGTGCCGTACTCTTCAATCGCTCCACCCAAGACGTATATCCTTTGTATTGGCAAACAAATGACCGGTCTCAAGCAGATAAAATCAGTAGCTCCTTCCGTTTACCTGCTGAAGTTTATCTACCCACAGCAGCAGTAGGTCAAAAAGGAACACTTAATCAGGAATTACAGCAGCAAATATCACCAGTTTCCACAGCAGAAGAAGAAAATGCTCCCAAAAATGCTGCTAAACCGGAAACATCAGAATCTTCCCCTAGTACCTTCAGCAATAATTTATTTTCTGCCAAATTGAAACCATACTTAAATATTGCTCTACCTTACCGCAGCATTAGCGGTTATGTAGGAGAAGAAGCAAAACACAAATGGGAACCCCTACTACAAATGAACGAACTTTCCGTAGTTCCTTTAGTTTGGGTCGTGCGATCGCTTTCTAAATTACTGCTGACCCTCAAATCCGATAATCAAAGCACCACACTAAGCTTGACTGCTGCTGCTGATGGCTTAAACGCTGCCGATTTTGAACAAATTATCGATAACTTAGCAGGAGTCATTTGTAACTGTCCTTCTAATTGGACAGAACAATATCGTTTCAACATCCGTGAAGCATTACTTACTAGTAAACTAGTACAACACCCCCAGCAAGTATTCTTTGTCGAAGAAGCGATCGCTAGTTTAATTAGCGAACTTGACGGTGCAGCAGAAGAAAAAGTCTCCTTTGGTGGGAAAATTGGCATTAACTACATTAAAACCAACGAACATCAATTTTTAGGCAGTACCTTAGTAGTGAATATCGGTGCAGGATCAACAGAAATGACACTAGTTGACATTCCTGAATATCTCCACGAACTCACCCATGATGATTTCATGCTGCATAACTTTGCCTATGCAGGAATAGGTATTGAGCAAGATATTGTTTCTCAGTTATTAGTATCGGAAAAATGGCGTTCCCTCCGCAGTTCTTCATCAGAAAACCAGACATCTAATTCAAACGTAAAACCTTGGCGTTGGCGCTCATCTGGGTCAAACTTAGAAAAGATGCGTTTATCAAGTCTGGGATTAGATAACTTGGAACTACCCAAACCAGGAGAACCAGATACGGCAGTTCGTATTCTTCTACAAAGAAGGTTAGAAAGTTCGGTTCTCGGACAAGCATTACTAGACGCTGCTGGAGCATTAAAACTGATATTACAGCAGCAAGAATCCTTTACCATAGAACTTGCAGACCAAAGATGGACTCTAAACCGTCGGGACTTAGAAGCTCAGGTATTTGTCCCATTTGTCAGAAGACTCAATCGTGAAATTAACCGGTTACTAGTAGCTAAAGGTATCCCCACAGAAGCCATTAACCAAGCAATTCTCACTGGTGGGGTTTCAGGATTAGGAGCAGTTAACCGTTGGTTACGACAAAAACTTCCTAACGCTAAAATTATTCAAGATATTCATCCAAACCAGTCAAATATTCCTCAATGTACCAGAGTTGCTTACGGTTTGGCTTTATTACCACTGCATCCTCAAGTATTAGAGATACCCAGACAGCAGTACACAGACTATTTCTTATTCACCGAACTACTAAGACTTCTACCATCGAGAACAGTATCCTTTGGAGAAATTATCCAGCTATTTGAAGAACGGGGTATTAATACCCGTAGCTGTCAAGAACGTTTACTAGCTTTCTTAGAAGGCAAAATACCTTCCGGTTTAATACCTACGGATAGTCCAGAAAGTAAATGGATGACTCGCGGTTCCTTGGAGAATAGCGAATATAAATCAATCCAAAGCGCACCGATGTTTGAAAAGCAAGGTAGTGTTTCTTATCGCCCAAATACTAAACAGCTAGAATATTTACGTAATTATTTGCATGCCATTCAGTTAAGTACCCAGCAGTCCTTAGAGGAACCTTATACAGTTAACTTTGCCGTCAGTACAGTTAAATCCTAAATATCTCTCCCACTTACCTAACATAATATCCTGGAGAGGATTTGGGAGAAAGTCCCTAGTACATGAAGGCAGAAGTAAGAGGGCAGATGGCAGGAGGCATAAAAGCTTATTTTTCAGGCTTCTCACAGGTTTATAATGGTTGCTCTATTTACGCCATGTTGTACTAGTTATTCAAGTTCATCAAAGTTTATCGAAATATCTACTTTAGGGGAAAATTTGTATATGTCTACCACAGTAAATACTAATTTGAAGTCCCAACCAACCCCAGAACTCTTTAGCTGGGAGAACAATTGGTATCCGGTAACTTTTACACAAGATTTTTTTGAAGATAAACCCTACAGTTTTTCCTTGTATGACCAACCATTAATTCTTTTTAGAAATTCCGCAGGAAAATTAATTTGTTTGAAAAATCTCTGTCCTCATCGTGCTGCCAAATTATCTGACGGTCAACTTATTAATGGTAGAGTCGAATGTCTATATCATGGTTGGCAGTTTGGTACTGATGGAGAATGCTTACATATCCCTCAATTGGATAAATCAGCCAAGATTCCCAAACAAGCCTGTATAAAGTCCTTTCCAACTCAAGAATCACAAGGAATTATTTGGGTTTGGTTAGGAGACAAAGCTGAAAAAAATGAAACTTCGATTCCCGTAGTCAAAGAAGTTGAAAAAACCGGTTTATTTACTGTAGATACCGTAATTGATTTACCCTACGACCAAGATTTTTTAGTAGAAAACTTTTTAGACCCCGCCCATGTTCCTATAAGCCACGACCGCACAGAATTAGGTATGAAGCGAGAATTTGCTGCACCTCTAGAAATGGAAGTACTTTCATCCTCAATAGATGGCTTTTCGGGTCGCTATAAAAAAAGTAATGGCTCACAGCTTTCATCTTGGACGGATGTAGAGTTTATCGCCCCTTACTTAGTGAAATACAAATTAGGAAACGAATCAACTAACTTTTTTGGTGGTTTTGCATTATACGCTATCCCTAATGGTCGGGGTAGATGTCGAGTTTTAGTTAGAAGATACGGTAACTTTTTCAGTCGATTATTTCGATTAACGCCTCGTTGGTTAGAACATTTGCGTCAAAATAAACTATTAGAAGAAGACTTACCATTTATTGTCGAACAACAGGCACACATTGAAAAAACAGGTAAAAACCTCCAGGAAATTTACTTACCTCTAAAAACTTCCGATACATTTGTTATCGAACATCGTAAATGGTTAGATAAATATGGTCAAAATTTACCATACTATCAAGGTTACACTTCCTTCAAACGCAGTCCAATCAATCCATTAGAAGATATACCACTCGACCGACTCGACCGACATACCAAAAATTGTAGTTCCTGCGATCGCGCTTATCGAAGAATCCAGCTATTTGGGCAAATTGCGATCGCCCTAGCAATTATTCTGGCAGCTTTAGCTATAGTTACTGAAGATAAGACAATTACAATCGTATTTGTTTCTATGTCACTTTTGAGTATAGGAAAATTTACCATACTCCAAAGGTTGAAAACTAGTTTTGAAAATACTAATGTTTGAGTTGTATAAATACGGCTTGCTGAAAGAAAGTGAAATTATTGATCAATGCTGGATAATTTTTGTATTCAGCAAGCCCTAAATATACCCGGTGAGGGTTAAAGATTTAGATGGAAAAGTAAATCTAAAATAAAATTCTCAGATGTAAATTAGGGTTTTTTAGCCTAACACAATGTACCATTCCAAATTTCATCAGACTTATCGATTATTCAATTTGCATCTCTAGAATAGTATGTGTTTTATCTTACAACTTACTTGAAAGATTTTTGTCAACCGTGAAAAAAATATTGTTCAATTACTTTTATGTTCATATTAAGAAAAGAAATTGCGACTTAATTGATGGATGAAAAATTAACGTAAAAATAACACTTTCAAAGTACTTGAAAATTAAAGTTATACGCCTCCAGTGATTATTAAATTATCGCATCTCGAAAGCACTATTATTGCGTAAGTCAAGATAATTCCCATCATGGCTTCATGACAATGTAACAAAGAAAAATCTTTAATAATTTAAATATTTTAGGTGTGTAAACATTATTTAATCTTATGAATTTAAACTTATGAAAGTATGAAAAATCTGAATAGTATATTTGTTTTAAATAGAAACCGTAACTCATATAGTTTGATAAAACCTTATTTTTAAAGTATTTCGAGATATTTGAGTAATACGGAAATTAATTGGACTGCCTTCTGACTTCTAAGTCGGCAATCGGCAGTCGGCAGTGAAAAAAGATACAAGACTTAGCTTATTGATGATGAGATTTTTTCATCGGGACTGCCTCCTACCTTGCCCGGAGGGCAGATAAAACAGGGAATTTAGGGACATCCAAAAATTAAATTACTCAATTTCCGCATCTAATACAACTATCAG
>ERZ1740062.263-NODE-263-length-36325-cov-14.838682_pt1 | contig 36325 bp, 29 predicted proteins | sample MGYA00581741_ERZ1740062 | MGnify/ENA primary metagenome ERZ1740062 (study PRJEB43018, sample SAMN04849747) | marine metagenome | isolation source: floating plastic debris | place: Pacific Ocean | collected 2008-09-01 | study: EMG produced TPA metagenomics...
TGCTTCCTCTGCTCACCAAAACGATTGATTATTTTTTTAATTGGAAGTCCCTTATTTCAAGGCAAAAAAGTGTAGTTAAAACCCTTTAACTTGCTGCGGATTTAAAGTTATATCTAATGAAGGGTAATATATGTAACAAGCAATGTATACCTGTAATAGTCTTTAAGACTGTCTTGAGCATACTCACTATTATTCATTCTATTTAAAATTGCAACTCCTGTAGAAAAATGCTGCTTAATCATCGCTATCAGGTAATTACTACTCTAGGAAGTGGGGGGTTTGGAGAAACTTTCCTAGCAGAAGATACTCAAATGCCTTCTGGACGAAAATGTGTTGTCAAGCAACTTAAACCTATAGAGCATAATCTCCAAATTTACCAATTGGTACAGGAGAGGTTTCAGCGAGAGGCTGCAATCTTAGAAAATTTGGGAGGAAATAATCATCAAATTCCCAGCTTGTATGCTTACTTTCAAGCGGAAGAGAAATTTTATCTAATTCAAGAATATGTAGAGGGCAATACCCTGACACAAAGGTTTAAAAAACAAGGTTTATTTAATGAAGCTCAGATTAAAGAGATTTTAGCTAGCTTGTTACCTGTTTTAAGTTATGTACATTCTATGGGTATCGTGCACCGGGATATTAAACCAGATAATATCATTTTACGTAGTCAAGATAATCAGCCAGTATTAATTGATTTTGGTGCAGTCAGGGAAACTATGGGGACAGTAATTAATTCTCAAGGCAGCCCTACTAGTTCTATAGTAATCGGTACTCCTGGTTATATGCCTAGTGAACAGGCAATGGGTAGACCTGTTTTTGCTAGCGATTTATATAGTTTGGGGATGTCAGTAATTTATTTGCTCACAGGTAAGCAACCCCAGGAACTGCAAACCGACCCCAACACCGGAGAATTTATTTGGGGACAGTACGCAAGAAATATTAGTCCGGAAATAGTGGGAATTTTGAATAAAGCGATCGCTTATCATCCCAGGGAACGTTTTAATAGCGCTCAAGAAATGTTGGAAGCTTTACAGATGGGAAGTGTATCTGTAGCACCGACCATACCATTTATAGGGAGTAGAGGAATTGATAGTGTTGCACCGACTGAACCACCTAGTTTTGTTAAGTCAAATATTCCTAAATCAAACAATACATTAAATACATTATCTTTCGAGAATGAAAGTTCTGTTAGTTTACCAAAACAGAGTGCTGCAAGAGTGACGAAAGAAAGTGTTCCATCAAACAGTACTACATCGTCTACCCAAAGTAATGGAAATAAACAAATTCTCTTAGCAAGTTTAGTTGCTGGGGGTTTAATTGGTGGTTCGATTATTATTGGTTTATCTATGAATAAAACGAACCCGGAGGCTACAACAAATGTCACGTCTGGGTCTATTGGGCAGGAGGAAGTAAAAACTCCGGTTTCTCCACCTACTAACAATATTAATAATAGCAATCAAAGTAAATTACCAGTTGATAAATTGTCTGGGAATGATTCGTCTGTAGAAGATAAAGTTAATGACAATGGGAATGATAATAAAATAAATGACTACTTTTGGCTTTCCAAAAGGCTGGCAACAGATGCAGATTTAGCTAATAAGAATGGTTTAGAATTAGATATAATGCGCAACTATATTTTTGCCCGTCATGGTCGCCGTTTTAATAATAATGAGCTTCAAGAATATTTTGAGAAAAAATCATGGTATCGCCCTAAATATTCAGCAAATGAATTTCCTATAGAATTAATTTCTAATATAGAGATGAAAAATATTGAATTTATTAATAAATATCAAGATAGAACAGGATTAAGACATATTAGAATATAATTTTTGTACAATAAATATAAATATTATTATTACATCTTTATCTATGATGATAATTATGATTTAAATTTTAACTAAAATAATTAAAATACTGTTATTTATGAGCATAATGTAAATATATTAACGATATCAAATAATCAGGTGTAAAAATATTTAATAGTTAGACCTAGTTATAATTATTAGTAAGTAAAGTGTAAGAAAGTTACTGTAAAAAATTAGCTGAAATCAATAAAAATCAATATAATAAAATCATTAATTTTATGCACTAATTAATATTAATTTAAAATTCTACAAATGTTACTTAATAGTCGTTATCAGGTAGTTAGAACTCTCGGAAGTGGTGGATTTGGAGAAACTTTCTTAGCAGAAGATACTCAAATGCCTTCTGGACGGAAATGTGTAGTTAAGCAGCTCAAACCTATAGAAGATAATCCCCAAATTTATCAACTGGTACAAGAAAGATTTCAGCGAGAAGCTGCGATTTTAGAAGATTTGGGAGGAAGCAGTGAGCAAATTCCAACCTTATATGCTTATTTCCAGTCAAATGAGCAATTTTATTTAGTTCAGCAATATATTCAGGGTAAAACTCTCACTGAAGCACTTCGAGAAAAAGGAACATTTAATGAAGCTCAGGTTAAAGAGATTTTAGCTAGTTTACTACCCGTTCTGAGCTATGTACATTCTATGGGTATCGTTCACCGGGATATTAAACCAGATAATATTATTTTACGTAGGCAAGATAATCAGCCAGTATTAATTGATTTCGGTGCAGTCAGGGAAACTATGGGGACAGTAATTAATTCTCAAGGTAGCCCTACTAGTTCTATAATCATTGGTACCCCTGGATATATGCCTAGCGAACAGGCAATGGGTAGACCAACTTATACTAGCGATTTATATAGTTTGGGGATGTCAGCAATTTATTTGCTTACAGGTAAGCAACCCCAGGAACTGCAAACCGACCCCAATACTGGAGAATTTATTTGGAGACAGTACGTAAAAAATATGAATCCGGAAATTAGTCCGGAAATATTCGGGATTTTGAATAAAGCGATCGCTTATCATCCCAGAGAACGTTTTAATAGCGCTCAAGCAATGTTGGAAGCTTTGCAAACTAGCGCATCAACTTTTACTCCTACTTTACCTCCTACAACACCGCCAGTACCATCTAACGGTAACGGTATTAGCGAAAATACACTAAATATCCACTCCCCTAAAGCTGTAAATCCACTACCAACTATTCCCCAGCAGATACCAGCTAAAAACCAAACAAATAACAGTCAGATACCAGCATCACGTAACGGACAAAAAGGAATTATTCTTGGTAGTCTAATAGCAGGAAGTATTGTGGGTGGTTCTATTATTGTTGGTATGGCATTGAACAAACCATCCTTTGAAAATTCACAAGTACAAAATCAGAAAAGAACAGTTAGTATTGAGTCCGCAGGCTCTAACTCACAGAATAATTCTCAAGTTACTCAAAAAAGAAGTCTCACTATCGAGTCAACATCATCTCAGTCCGATACAGGAACTCTTCAAAATAAACCATCTCAGAGTAATACCCAGAATAACACTATATCTCCTCAAACTTCCCAGAATCCTCCGATTGAGACATCTCCAGTAAACAAAACAGCTACTACCGACAGTTCAGATAAACCGGTAGATAATTCACAATTACAAATTTCCTCAGATTCTAATAATTCTTCTTCTAATAATTCTTCCAATACCAATAGACTAACTACTAATAGACCATCACCTGAACAATTTGTTAAAAACTATTACACTGCAATCAATCAAGGTGAGTATCGTAGTTCTTGGGATCGCTTATCGATAAACTTACAAAACAATCGCAAACTACATCCCCAAGGTTATAGCTCCTATACTGCTTGGTGGGGAGATAAAGTAAGAAGCGTAGATCTTGGTAAAGTCAGTCTCATAGAAACCAACGGAAATTCAGCAACAGTCGATGCAAGCTTGAAATATTCACTTAAAACTGGCAGAGTTACCTCTGATGAAGCTCGCTTTTCTCTTTCATGGAGCGATTCTAATCAAAAATGGGTAATTAGCGATGTAGAGTAGCGTACTCAAATCAACAACTGTTAACATTTCAATACTAACTAGCGTTGCAGTTCTTTCCACTAGGAGTAGCATCAGGATAATAAGTAATGATTGCTCTATTCTTTCTTACAAAAACTGTGGGAAAACTTTTCCCCGTATCTTTATCTTTTACCCTGTAAATACAAGCCCCTTCATTTTTTCCTTGAAGCTTATATATTTGAGTTACATCTAAGAGTATTTCTTCTGCATTACTTAGATAGCCGTAACCTTTAATTACATCCTTTACAAGAGTTCCGTCTTTTTGTTTAATGACAACTCCCATTGTATAGATAATACCAGGAACTACCTCTTGTTTTTTAACATTATTAGGAAGTCTTCCACCGATACCTAAATTTTGTAATTCTAAGTATCTACCGTAAAAATGCAAACCACCAATATCATTTTCGTTATATATTTCCCCGCAGAATATATGCTCAAAACCTTTACGGTCAAACCATATATTGGTTAAGTCTTGAATAAAATCCGATTTTACTCTTCTTCCCGGTTGTATTTCCCCATTAGTGACCTTTTGTAACTTCCTTACCACATCAGGATAATAGGATAACAATTTCTGGAATTTTTCAGTACTTACGGGAGAACCAATAGGTCCGCAAACCTTTAATACTGCTCGGTCAAAAGAATTTAACTGTGGTGCTTTAGGAGAGATATCTAGTATCTCTCCTGGGGGAAAAGCTACTGGAACGGGGTTATTTGAATTGTCAAAAAAAGGTAGAAACTTAGATTTATCTTTTTTTTGTTGATGCTTTAACTGCGCGTTCGCTTTGCGTGACCCCCTTGGGGTCATCGCTTCGGGAGTAAAATCCTTAAATAAATTTATACCAATCACAACAAGTAAGAAAATAAAAGTTTTAGTCAAACTTAGAGTAAAAATTTGACTAAAAATATTAGCTAATTGCTTAGATTTTTTTACTTTATGTAGACGCATCATCAACGACCTAAATACTTTATAAAATCTTGAGAGTTCTCAGGAAAATTTTTCAGTGTTGCATGGGTAAACTAAGTCTGAGATTAAAATAATATATTTTCTAAATTTTTATTTAATAATTGATTTAACAATGAATAAAAAACCCGGTATTTTTCTATTATTTATAGTATTCTTACTATTTGTGACACTTGGAGATACGGTATTGCCAGAACCGATGAAAAGCGCCAGCTACAATACCCGTACAGGTATAAACAACTTTGTTATCGGTTTATTTCCTGACTGGAGACCAAAAATTGATCCCAAGCAAAGGACTCAAGATGCAATTGAAAGAACTGAGGGAAATAAATAGAGTGGGGATAGGAATAATCAAGAAACGTGTTTATAAATAAAAAATAAAATTCTTTTAGGGTATGTTGGATCGACGATTAAATCGGATTTTTACGATGATATTGAATCGCTCTTAGCACCAATTAATATGGTGCGTGATGTCAAATCTCGATCGACTAATCGTCTTAAATCCTTGGATAGCCATAACACAAAGGCAATCAAGCAAGAAGATAACCTACATTACTGTTTGCCTCCCCTACTTTAGATTTATTTAATAAACACCCTCTTAGAGTTTACTCCTTATTCCCAATCTAAATTCCAACCTAACCTTAGTTCTTTTCGGATTAGTTCTTTTCGGATTAGTCCTTTTTGGATTAATCCTTTTTAGAAAAATTAAGCCTTCTTCAACCAACTAAACATAGCCCGTAAGTCTTTACCAACATCTTCTACAGGATGTTCAGCTTCTTGACGACGCATAGCAGTAAAACCTGCTTTCCCGGATTGATTTTCTAAAACAAACTCACGAGCAAACTGACCTGATTGAATTTCGCTAAGTATTTTGCGCATTTCAGCCTTGGTGTCCTCATTGACGATCCTAGGACCTCTAGTATAGTCGCCATATTCAGCCGTATTAGAGATACTATCACGCATGGTAGCTAAGCCACCTTCTACCACCAAATCGACAATTAATTTCACTTCATGCAGACATTCAAAATATGCTAACTCCGGCTGATATCCTGCCTCGACGAGGGTTTCAAAACCAGCTTTAATTAAAGCACTCAAACCACCGCATAACACAGCTTGCTCCCCGAACAAGTCTGTTTCTGTCTCCTCACGAAATGTAGTTTCCAGTATACCAGCACGAGTACCCCCAATACCTCTTGCATAAGCCATTGCTCTATCTCTAGCTTGCCCTGTAGCATCTTGATAGACTGCAAATAGACAGGGTACTCCTTGTCCTTGTTCGTAGGTTCTGCGAACTAAATGTCCAGGACCCTTGGGAGCAATCATTACCACATCTACATTTGCAGGGGGTACGACTTGACCAAAATGAATATTAAATCCGTGAGCAAAAGCGAGAATATTTCCTTCTTTGAGATTAGGTTCAATCTCGCTTTTGTAGATAGTTTTCTGCACTTCATCGGGCAGTAAAATCATGATTAAGTCTGCTGCTGCTGCTGCATCTGCCACATTTTTTACTGTCAGTCCCGCAGCTTCGGCTTTTGCAGTTGATTTACTGCCAGAATACAGCCCAACAATCACATTTACGCCACTATCCTTAAGATTTTGGGCATGGGCATGTCCTTGAGAACCGAAGCCAATAATGGCAACAGTTTTTCCTGATAAAAGGTCTAAATTAGCATCTTCGTCGTAATACATCCGAGCCATAGAAGCGTTTTCCTCTGAGCCAGCATCATGATCCACTAACGGTCACAGTTTATTTCGTTTTTCCACACAAAAATAATCTGTGACTGCAAAGAATTAATATTACAGCAAAATTAGACCTTTAATTCCTGATTGTTAAAACTCTATAAAGAATCTCAAAAAAATCAACTTAAACAATACTACCTAATATCCAACCAATAGATAATGCGATCGCTGCACCTGCGGTTAAAGTTAACAGGGCTGAGTCATAGTTATCCAAATAGCTTCTTAATTTAACTGCTGATTTATTAGCTGTGACAATCAAGTTGCAATACCAAGTAATCCGAAATACACTTTCCCATACTTTCAAATCACTAAATATTAAGATACAGCTTGTCAAAATAATCACTAAAAATAGAGTAGAGCCAGAAATTATTAGACCGCGATCGCTACCAATATCAATTAAAATAAAGGCAAATAATAATGCTGCTGCTCCATATAAAGATATTGACAAAAATGATAGTGACGGTAAATGTAACTGAAAAATTGCAAACGCTAGTATGACTCGTGAAATTAGTAAAAAACTAATCAAAACCCCAGTCTTTTTAAAAATATGATAAATGCTGGCTGTTAAAGGGAAAATTGCCATATACACGGCAAAAAGTACATGTGTATAAGAAGTTTTTACTATATCATCAGGGACGGCTTGTTTGATTAGGAAACCATTACAAATACAGATAATAGTAAAAGTTAGTAACCAACCCCAGTTAATAACTAAAGGATGTTGCAAGAAACGTAGATATTTATTAGTTTGATTGTTCTCATCTACGTGGTTATCATCTGCGTAGGTTGAACCCCGCCCTGGCTGTGATGGCATAGTAAATTTGGTAAAATAGGTTTCCTAGATTTATCCCTAGAATATACTGTTAAAATTTATTTTAAAAGTATATTACGAGTAAGAATATATCAGCTTATTGAAGTGAATTACGATAAATGAATTACATAAACTAAACATAAACTAGATATAAATTTCAGCTATTTATGTAATTCACATATTTACAAGTAAGTATTTATTAATCAACTAAAAATTAGCAAGTCAAGTCGCTTCGCTCCAATTCAAAATACCCTTCGGGAACGTTTTCAACGAACAAAATTCAAAATTTAAAATTAAAATCAGTGGGGGCTTGAACCCACCAATGATTGGAGACCACTGAATAAGATTCAGTGGGGGCTTATAACCGTAGTTAATTAATTCAAAATTTTTTAATTCTTCAAAATGGTCAAAAAGAAAAAACTTACCTAATTAATTAGCTGATTTTATCGAAAAATTATTTCAATTTTGAATATATAAAATGCTATTGAGTTTGAGAATCTATATTCTGTACTTCTTGTGGTGATAATTTTAGCTTTAAGGCATTTACAGAATCTTCAATACTACTGACTTTACTCGCACCGGGGATAGGTAAAATACAGTTACTTTTAGCACGTAACCATGCCAGTACTATACAGTAAACTGATACGCCTTTATCTTGGGATAATTCTGATAAAACAGCCATATCTGATAAATTTTGATGTCGTCTGCGACCACCAAATGGACTCCAAGGGATGAAAGTCAAACCGTTGTTTTCACAATATTCTAAAACGCCATCTGATTCGGGTTGACGGTGGAAAGGACTATATTGATTTTGTACTGAGATAATATCTAGAATATCTCGTGCTCTTTTGATTTGTTCGACAGAAAAATTAGAAACTCCTACAAATCTGATTAATCCATCATTTACAGCTTCTTTAACTGGTGCAAAAGAATCCTTTAAAGCATAATTTGGGTCGGGTGCATGGAATTGCCAAATATCAATAGGTTTATTCCCACCATTAGCAGCAAAACTAACGCGAATAGTTTCCCGTAGATGTTCTGGTTTTCCCAAAAGTAACCATTTTTCATCTGGGCGAATTAAACCCCCTTTGGTGGCTAGAATTACCTGAGTAGTGTCACCTTTATAAGTTTGTAGGGCTTTATGGATCAATCTTTCGCTATGATGCTTATCAGATTCATCCTTACAATACGAATCAGCCGTATCTATAAATGTGATTCCTAAGTCCAGAGCTTTATGAATTACTTTTACTGACTGGGATTCTGGAGGACGGTTGTAAACTGACATAGGCATTGCACCTAGACCAATTGCACTCACCTTAATCCCTGTTTTGCCCAACTCTATGGTTTCCACGTTTAGTTTATATGACTAAGTTTTTATCCCACTTAATATTTAATCAAGTAATGTGGAATATTTTCACCCATCAATAGGCTTATATGAAACTCGATCTGGATTCTCATTCATGTATTTTTCGGTACTTTTTTTCATTGATACATAGTACTTATATGTAATAAATTTATGTATAGTTGTATATCTATAAATTTAAAATAAATTTGTACTATGAGTTGATAAATATGATTTCAAATATCAAAATTAGGATTTAAAAATTTAAGTTCAATATTCGGAATAGAGAAGATTAAATTTTAGGCGAGTAGTATTTATTCATACAGATAATTCCCTGAATTGTTTTATTCCTTTATTTATTTATTTTCTCTTCTGGTGTGAAAAAATAATATGGGATTGTTCAGCTAAGATGTAGCCAAGCCCGGATTTCTCACTAGTCAAAAAAAGTTGCCAAGCCTGTCAGAATAAATGAGTATCGAACCAAACTCTAACTCTTCTGTACCTTCTAGCGAAGATAAAATTACTGAAGAACAACTTGAAGAACAACTTGAAGATATACTGGAATCTCTAAACGGTCATCAGGTCGATGGAGAGTTTCAGAAAACTAATGAAAAAACAGTTACAGCAGCCCTAAATACTATATCCACAGCTAAGTTACAGAAGAATAGAGCGATCGCACCAAGTAACTCTAGTTTTACAGGTTTTAGCAGCAAAATTAGCCCTGTAACTTCTAGAGGATTAATTGCAACAGTCATTGCGATCGCTATTACTTTGCTTGGTGTAAGTCTAAATAACTCGATAATTGGGATTTTTGGTATCTTACTTACACTGATGCTATCAGGAGCAATTTTGCTGCCTTGGTTGACAGTAGTAGTGAGAGAATGGCTGACACCACAACAGCGATCGCTAATGATTGCGATTTCTGGTTTGGTGGTTGCGATTGTCGGTATCCTCAAGTTTGCAGGTTTAAGAATAAATTGGGATGCTTCTGGAACTTTAGCAGACTGGTTCGGCGCTTTTGGTCAAATTCTGATTGCTGTAATAGCAGTTTATATTGCTTGGCGACAATATGTAATTTCTAAAGATTTAACTATCCAGCAAAATTTATTAACAGTCCAACAAAATAATATAACTCAACAACAAACTATAGATACATATTTTCAAGGCATATCTGATTTAGTATTAGATGAAGAAGGATTACTCGAAGATTGGCCTCAAGAAAGGTTATTAGCAGCAGGACGGACAGCAGCAATCCTCAGCAGTGTAGATAGCAATGGTAAAGCTAAAATTATTAGGTTTCTATCCCGTTCCAAATTATTAACCCCACTCAAACGAGACGGTCATCTGGGAAGAGCGATTTTAGATGGTACTGGTGGATATGCAGAAGATAGACTGTCTGGAGTACGGGTGATAGATTTGGGGGTAATGCTCGCGAATACAGACCTTTCCGACACCGATTTGCGCTGGACTGATTTAAGCGAAGCAAACTTGGTACGTTCTAATCTCAGCAAATGTGACTTAGTGAAAGCTAATCTAGCTCGCAGTATCTTATATAAAGCCAACTTAAATAGTGTAGACCTCAAAAGCACTCGTTTCTTCTACGGTTCAATTAAAAAAGCTTCTCCTCGGAGTCGTATTTATCCACCTAATTACGAAACGGGAGAATATACCGGAGCAGTTGTAGAAGATGCAGACTTTAGCGACGTGCAGCGAATGTCCGAATCATTGAGATGCTACTGTTGCTCTTGGGGTGGTGAAGAGACGAGGGAAACTATTCCCGGTGGATGTGAAGGTATTCCTAATAGGTTGAAAGAAGAGCGGGATAAGGAATTACGCAAGAATTCACCTGTGGTTGTCAGTGAAACTTAAGTTTAAGTTTCTGATTGGAAAAGCAATTCTTGAAGCTCTAACTCAAAATTCCCAAGACAAAAGCCTGATAAAATTATATTCTCTGGGCGGAGACAGGGAAAAGGAAAAATTAGAAATTAGAAATTAGAAATTAGAAATTAAATTATCCTTCAAGCTTTTTAAGATTGTTTAGCGAATCTTGATATAACTTTGTATTACCTTGTTTTCGATGTAAATCAGCAGCTTTACGATAATCTGCAATTGCCGCTTGCTTATTTCCTAGAGCGCTGTAAGCTACACCCCTATTGTTGTGAATAACAGCATTATTAGGACTCAATTTGATAGCTTGATTATAATCTTCAATTGCTCCTTGATTTTGCCCTAGCTGTCTACGAATATTACCTCGGTTAGAATAAGCTACTACAAGCTTAGGATTTTTTTTAATCGCTTGGCTGAAATCTTCAATCGCCAATTGCTTATTTCCTGAAGCATTAACGCGAGCACTACCCCTATTATTATAGGCATTTGCATCATTAGGATTAAGTCGAATAGCTTGAGTACAATCTTCAATAGCTGCTTGATATTCTCTTACATTATGACGAGCTAAACATCTATTGGAATGATTAAGTGCGAATTTAGGATTAAGTTGAATAGCTTGAGTGCAATTTTCAATTGCTTCTTGATAAGTTTTTAAGTCATTGCGAATAGTACATAAATTGTTATGAGCAATAGCTAAATTAGGATTAAATAGAATTGCTTGCTTGTAATCTTCAAGTGCAGCTTGCTTATTGTTTAGATTACTGTAAGCATTACCCCGGTTGGAATAAGCAAGAGCAAATTTAGAATTAAGTTGAATAGCTTGAGTGCAATCTTTAATTGCTGCTTGATAATTTTTTAGGTCATTACGAATAGTGCACAAATTGTTATGAGCGATCGCAAAATCAGAATTAATTTGAATTGCTTGTTTATAATCTTGAATTGCTGATTGTCTGTTTTTTAAAGCCTTATAAGCATTACCCCGGTTGATATAGGCTCTGAAATCCTGGGAATTTAGACTAATAGCTTCGGTATAATCAGCGATCGCTTCCTGATATTGTTTTGAAATCTCATGTACAATTCCTTGACTACGTTTTGCATTACCTGGTTTTCCTTGTTCTGTATATAGTTTTGCTGCTTGACGAAAGTCTTGGATTGCTTTTTCCTGAGACCCTAAATTAAGTTGAGCTAAACCCCTCTGATAATAGGCATCTGCATTTTTGGGCTTAATTTCAATGACTCGATTATAATCTTCGATAGCACCCTGAAAATTTTGGCTATTGTGTTTTTCTAATCCCTGGGTTTTATAAATTTCTATTTTTGATAATTTTTCAGCTTCAGCATGAAGTTGTGCTTGAACATATATTATTCCTCCACCTATAAATATCAATGATGAGATAGCTATAAAAATAAGATTGCTTTGGTTACTAAATATACTGTGATATATATTTCCGAGTACTTGATTCTGTTTTACTTTCGGAGTCGGTGAAGATGTAACAGACTGAATTACTGGTTTTGGCTGTGATGGTTGTGAATTTAAAGCTAAAGCTTGCAAAACCTCTTCAGCAGATTGATAGCGCTGGTGATAATCCTCTTTGAGCAAATTATCAATAATCTTTCCTAATTCTTCACTAACTGGTTGTTTTAAATGTTTCCTCCAATGCTCAACCCAACCATAACCTTGACTTTTCCACAATTCCCAAGGATGAATTTTACTCAGTAGATGAAAACAAGTTGCACCCAAACTATATAGGTCACTTGCAGGATATGATTGTCCTCCATGCATTTGCTCTAATGATGCATAGCCAAATGAGCCAATCATGGTACCAAGTCCTGCTATAACGCTCTGTGTCAGTAACTTTGATGCACCAAAGTCAATTAAAACAACTTTACCGTCTCCAAGCTGAATAATATTTTCTGGTTTAATATCGCGATGAATAACTTTCTGTTGATGGACGATTTTGAGGATACTTAATAAACTCTGCAATAAATCCCATATTTCTTTTTCAGTGAAGGTTTGCTGCTGCAATTTCTCTAGTAAATTTTGCCCATCAATAAATTGCTGCATTAAATATAGGCGATCATCTTCTCGAAAATATGCTAGCAAAGTGGGAATCTGTGGATGTTCTCCCAACTGTTGTAATCTTCTAGCTTCCTGCTCAAATAATTCTGTAGCTTTTTGCAGTCCTGCTGTTCCTTGAAGTTGTGGTGCAAATTGCTTAATGACGCACAATTCATTTAATTTATCAACGTCTTCTGCCAAATAGGTTTTACCAAATCCCCCACCACCCAAAGTTTTTATTGGACGATAACGATTTCTCAATATCACCAATGGGAAACCGCAATTAGGACAAAATTTGGTACCATCGGGTGCAGGTGGATTGTGACAATCTGAATTTAGACAGCAAGTCATGATGAGAGCAACTGATTGATACACTTATTTTCATTTTAGAAAACAAATTTATCCTCATCAATTACCTAAAAGTTTGATTTTTTTTTATAAAATTTAATATGAACTAATCAATTCAGCTAAATTATAAGTTATGCTCACTCAACCACAATTGTCATACCAGTTTCAGCAGAGCGTCTAGCTGCATCTGCAACTTTCAGGGTGTATAAACTTGCTTCCGGTTTAAGGTATAAAGGTGCATGTTCAAATAAATTATCTAACACCATTTTTGAATCGAGAGCAAACAAACCTTTACGTGGTGTGAGTTCTAATATTTTTTTCTCTTCAGCATTAATCAAAAAGCCTTTATCTTCATCAAAAATTAATCCACCATTCTCACCGTATATTTCAAACTTACGTTCTTTTTGCCACAATTTTTCGCCTTTCCCATAGGTTAACTCTGCTAAAATTCCGTTATCAAAGCAGATTTGAGCACTACATAAACAACTTTGATAATAGTTATTTTCATAATTATTTTCATAATTATTTTCATAGTTATTTTCCCTAGCAGATTCTGGATTTGACCAATACCTCTGGTGAGAATTGACCCTTGCGACTTTACCAAATAAATTTATTAGACGATGAATTCTAGATAAAGCAGCCATGAAGGGAAAACCAAAAAAATCGTGATGATAAGTCCATTTTCGGGGAGCAGGATTCTGGGGTTTGATGGTGCTGTAGCGAGTATAAAATACGCTGCCAATCTGCGGTAAATACTGCTTTATCGTTTGATGTAAACTGCCTAAAATTTCTATGTGTTCAATATGTAAAAGTTTTTTTTTAGACTTGGCTAAATTAATAATTTCTTCTGCCTGAGCTAAGTCTAAACACAGAGGATACTCTACAACAACATGCTTATTATTACTAAGTGCCTGGAGTGCGATCGCGCCATGATTATAGTTTGCACTACAAATGACAATTAGGTCTATGTCTTCCCTCTTAACTAAATCTTGCCACTTATCTTCTGATTCACATTCGTACTTTTTAGCAAAGTCTTTGAAAATATCTACTTGCTTGTCTGTACTAATATTCGACTCGGCTTGACTAGATGGGGCAATAGATTTAAATCCACTATATGCAATTGCAATTAAATTACAGCGCTTGTCTTTAATAAAATACTCCGCTCTATGCTTTGCTGCATAGCCACTACCAACTATACCTATTCGCACTTTTCTTTTTACCCGCTATCAATTGTCATTTATGCAATCAGTTTAATAAAAACGGCTCTAAATTCCTGTCTGAATTTTCAGCCTTGTCAAAAAATCATATTCTCGAGATTATAGACATCATTACAAAATTTTCAGCCCTTAATCCATAATTAAGCGTAAATCCTAGGTTTTATTGCTCTAGACATGGTACTTGTCTACTCCTAGATATAATTATAAATTTTTTTAATAGCCTACCTACTCTTTTCCTAAATCAATAAGTAAAACTTATTATTAAGAGATAATTAAATTTCATTACTAATCGCGGAGAAAATCCAGTCACATACTGTGATTTTTCTCGTAGTATCAGAATTGAGGCAATTTTATTTTGATCGCCATCCGCCTTCTGAAAAGTTGGCGTGCTTGCTTCAAAATAACTAAGTTCTGCCGTTACCACAAGAGAGGATAAATTTATGGCAACTTTCAAAGTAACATTGGTGAGTGAAGCTGAAGGTTTAAATCAAACCATCGAGTGTGACGACGATACTTATATCTTGGATGCAGCTGAAGAGGCTGGTTTGGATCTTCCTTACTCCTGTCGTGCTGGTGCTTGTTCCACTTGTGCAGGAAAAATCACAGCAGGTACTATCGATCAGTCCGACCAGTCTTTCCTGGATGATGACCAAATGGCAGGTGGATATGTATTGACCTGTGTGGCTTATCCTACTTCTGATTGCACCATCGAAACTCACCAAGAAGAAGCTCTTTACTAAGGATTCCATTAAAGATCAAGACTCTTTAATGAAAGATAGGCAAACAGGAAGTATAGGTAGAAGTCAAGCTTACTGTAGGGGAATTAAAGTTTCCTTACTTATTTCTCGTCTTTAATACCGATGCTATGTCTTTCTTCTCATCCTTTACAAGGATTATTCTTGATAAAGAATAGAAAAGCGGCACAGAAAATTAGAATTTAAATTTCCTGTGCCGATTGATAACTCTCAGTTTGATAAAAGCATAATTTGATATTAAACAGGAAAAACCAAAAGTTGGGTTTTCCTGTTTAATTATTATTGATTTTCTAAATATTTATGGGACAAGAATTTGACGAGAAGCGACTGTAAAACTACAACCCTCATGCAAGGATGCTGATTTTGTCAATTATTTAGCCTTCTTGAGCATACTTGTATTAAATGCGGTGTTTATTTCCAGAAAAATAATTATTATAAAAGCATTAATTTATTAATAGGACTTACGTGTTAATAGAACTATTAAAATAGGACATATGGTTTCTCAGGCTTTTCAACTTCTAAGGTTCTTCAACACATATAAAGGGATTTATTTGCACAAAAATAAATCCCTACGGATTTTTCTCAAGTTTGAAATGGCATAACAACTTTAAATTCATAGGATAATTACATTCCTACAGTGCGTAAGTTCTATTTCATACAAAAATATATTAAATCAATCACCAATTTCAGAACCTGCTAGAAGTATTATTTAATACTTTTAGAGATTAGATCTCAACAACATATACATTTTCAAAAACAGATTTCCCTAATCATTATTACAGGGAATAGCCGGGGTAATTTTACCAAAATTTCTGAATTCTAATAGATAATCCTCCAGAATTACTATTTGAGGAAGATTAATACTGTAATAAATCCAACGTCCTTGCTGACGAGCATTTACTAAACCAGCTTGTTTAAGGGTTTTCAGGTGAAAAGATAACTTAGACTGACTTATACCCAAATGGTCACATAAATCACAAACACATATCTCTCGATTGCGTAAGATACTCAATACTTTAATTCTGAGTGGTTCAGAAAGAGCATGAAAGCCAGCAGTAATTAATTCCTCTTTGGATACAGAGGGTGTTCTTGTTTGCATAACTTTTAATTCTGGATAATTTACACAACATTGTACATAATAGTTATATTGTGAATCGATTGTAGAATATTTACTAGTGATAACTGATACCAGCTTGCTTAAATCTGTGTAATACTTCTGCTAAGCGATCGCACTCTGCAATTAGACTAATACGAACGTAACCTTCTCCTCCAACTCCAAAAGCGTTACCTGGTGTAACCACCACTCCTGTTTCTTGTAATATATCTAGAGCAAAATCAGTAGAGCCTATACTTTTTGGACAAGGTACCCAAAGATACATTGTGGCTCTAGTTTTGGGTATATCCCAACCAAGGTGAGATAAACCTTCAACTAAGAAATCGCGTCTGGTTCTATAGCGTTCCTGGACTTGTAGTAAGTAACTGTCAGGTAGTTGTAAAGCTGCTTGAGCAGCAGTTTGCAAGGCTGCAAAGATACCGTAGTCTAAATTAGTTTTGAGGGTACGCAATCCTTGAATAATATGACGATTGCCGACTACAAACCCAACACGCCATCCAGCCATATTATAGGTTTTCGACATAGTATGAAATTCTACGCCAATTTCTTTAGCTCCAGGAATTTCTAATAAGCTAGTGGGCTGATAGCCATCAAAAGCTAGTTCTGCATAGCAAAGGTCATGTACTAGTAAAATTTCATACTTCTTGGCAAATTTTACTATATCAACAAAAAACTCTCGGGGGGCAGTGGCGGCTGTGGGGTTACTAGGATAATTAAAATAAAGTATCTTAGCTTTTTGAGCTACTTGATCGGGAATAGCTGCTAAATCAATTAACCAATCATTTTCAGGCTTGAGAATTAAATTATATACCTCTCCCCCTGCAATCAAAGGACCGCGAAAGTGTGCCGGATAGGCTGGGGTGGGTACAAGAACAGTATCTCCTGGATTAATATAAGCTATGGCTAAATGGGCTAAGCCTTCTTTGGAGCCAAGCAAGGGTAAAGCTTCACTGTTAGAGTCTAAGTTAACTCCATATCGACGATGATACCAATTAGTAATAGCTTGACGAAAGTCTGCTGTACCTTCAAAAGGCGGATAGCCGTGATTATCTTTATTTCCTAAAGCATCTATGGCTGCTTCTACTACAGCTTGCGGGGTTGAACCATCTGGATTACCCATCCCCAGGTCAATTAAATCTAAACCTTGTTCTCTAGCTTTAGCTTTTAACTCATCTAGACGAGCAAACACATAGGGTGGCAACTTTTTGATGCGTTCAGCTGGAGTTATCCAATCCAAGGTCATTTTTCCACCTCTTTATTGAATCCTCCTACTCGAAACCGCTCTACTTGTTCTCTATTAAGGGTACTTCCCTTGATTTTAGTTTGACTATCACTAGGAGCAGTTGTAGAAACCATTGCTGCCATTAACTGTTCTGAGGAAACTTTGAATGGTAAACGATGAATATCGGACTTCTCAGACAAAGCTATTTCTATAGAATTTTGTAACTGTGCCAAAGTTATATTCTCCAGGTTTAAATCAGTGAAATTTTGTGGTAGTCCAATATCTGTATAAAATTTCAACAATTGCTGTCTAGCTGATGCTGCGAGCTGGTTTCCTTGTAACATCTCCTCTAGTCGTAACTGTACTAAAATTCCGTAGGCAACCTTTTCCCCGTGGATACTTTTACCGCAGCAAAGGTGAGTTAAACCATTATGTACTGCATGGGCTGCAACGGTACGACATTGTGCTCCACCAATACCACCGATAACACCTGCGAGGAGAACGGTTGCGTCTACAACCTGCTGCCAAACTGGACTCCCAGGATTCTTTAAAGCCTCGACCGATTTCTGCAAGAGAATATCTCGCAAAACCCTTGCTTGCTGAACGGCTGCTATAACCATAGTTTCCTCAGATTGTCCGCTACTTACAGAAGCTTCATACCATTTAGCGATCGCATCTCCAATTCCGGCAACTAAGGTATATTCAGGTGCAGTTTTGATTAATTCATAGTCTAATATCAACAAGTCGGGGCAACTATCAAGGGATACATCATACAAAAATGCTCCTTGCTCCGAATACACGTTGGACAAAGCAGTCCAAGCTGCACAAGTTGCAGCAGATGTAGGAATAGTCACCACCGGTATGTGCAATTGATAGGCAACTAATTTAGCTGTATCTAAAGCTTTTCCACCACCTACTCCTATGATGACATCAGCTTTATGGGTTTTTGCTTGGTCAACTAAATCCTTTAAAGTACTCTCAGAGCAGTCAGGAGTGTAATATCCTTGAGCAATATGCAAGCGTTCGCTCCGCGCGACCCTTTTAGGGTCATCGCCTACAGCGGGTGCTACCGCACCATCGCTCCTTAAAAGCGGTTCTAAATAAGATTTAATCTTGCTGAAGCTATTCTTCCCACTAACTAATAGAGGACGGATTCCTAAATATGACACAGGTAATGCTGCTTGCTGCAAAACTTGCGAACCGCGAATTACTTTTTTTGGCGCGATTTCTAAACTATAAAATGAGTTATTACTTGATGTAGACAACTTCTCAGAAAATTGATTAGGCATATAACTAATTAACAATAACATTCAAGGTTTACGTACTCAAAGCCTTAATTTCCTCATTCGGTTAATAAATGGTTAGTTACCAATGCTCCGTAGTTGTAGGACGGACTAAAGTTAAGACTAAGCATTCCCCCGGTCAAGAAATTGCCGACTCTAAAAGAACGAGGCATTCAAAAATACCCTGTCAAGCTGAAATTTCAAATCAGGAAAAATCCTAAGTTATGTTTTTTATATGATGTTTTTAAATTAAAGTTTAAAGCTAAATAATATAATAATATTTTTCTAATAATATTTTGCCGAAAAATAATAAAAATAAAATAACTAGGGTAAGATGGGGGAGGAGAATTTGCCAAGAATAAAGTGCTTTTAATATGTCTATGCCTATCAGTTAGCAGTAAACGCTTATCAAAGTGTATATAGGGCAGCACTTGAAATAGTTCCTACAAGGTCGGCGTAAAGAAGAGAATATTTATTTTGTTCCCTCTCCAATTCTAACAAGAAGGCGCTACGCTAAACATCTAAGGAAGGAGAGGGAAGCTGAAGATCGGATTAGATTTTATATTTCATTTGATGGCAGTTTTTTCAGGTTGTCTTGGTTAAACTGAATTTCTATTTGGGAGTCTTCCCGTGAAGCAAGGGAGCGTTTAGCTGTACCTATATAGAGAGGCAAAGAAAGTCCTTCTTCTGGGTGGATAACAGTACGAACTCGCACAGTTAGTTGAGTTTCACCATTACGGGCTAAGCGACCATAAGAAAATAGGTCATTTGCTGCTTGTGTCAATGTTGCGTTGAGTTCTGTGATATTAACTGATGGAGATACTGCAATCACTGCCTGTGTACCCCCATTATCGTAAACCAAGCTGTATCTAACTGCCCCTGGGACTGCGGTGCGAGTAAGTGGTGTTAAAGAAAGAGTAAATAAACCGGCAGTAAGTACAATCATAAAACCAGTTGTACCTACAAGCCGAAAACGAATTCCCCACATCAGAAAAAATCCTAAAATCGTTAGGACTCCAAAAGCTAATGTTGCAATACCAGACCATTGGGCATATTGTAAGAAGCTAGCTTGAGAAAACATAATTTAGTAGAGATGCGTTATAAATTTTCTTACTAATACCAAGTCTTATGAATATGCCATTTTAATGCCTTCTTACTCCCCATAACTTTAGGAAAATAAGGCAAGTTATGAAATGGGATTTCACAAATAAGCGGTATAACAAGTTCTTTTAGTCATTTTACTTGACTAAGACCAATTATGTATGGATACACAGCATTTATTTTAAGAATAGTAAGCAAAGTAATTTAATTTATTAAGTTTGACATGCAAAGTTAAAGAAGAAAAATTTAACAAATAAAAATATAAATAAAAATATAACTAACTTGGAATTATTTAATTATGGATATAAGCTTTACTTGTTTATTTATTTCAAAAAAATAAAATGTTATCTCTTTTTTCAAGATTTTTGTTTGCACTCAGAAAATAATTATAATCTTTTTATCTGTAGAGTTTTGATAATTTTGAATTGGAGTGCTGGTAAAATCCGATAACAAAGAAGCAATTGATTCTATTGATTATAATTAGTATTTAAATTTTAAATAAGGGCACCTTTTCAGATGCCCGTCATGCAGATGACATCTTTTATAGATGCCACTACACCTTCCCAACAATCAGCAACAATGGCTAATATAAATTAGCCAAACTCACAGTCAACAGACGTGAATATTGTTATGTTATTAATAATGAAAAAAAATCACCCCAGTGTATACACCGAAAACCAAGAGTAAGGACTATATTATAGTTTTTTAGTCAAGTCTTATTCTGTAAAACAATAATTAGATCGGATTTATATATTTTTCTTGAGTACGGCTAATTCCAAATATTGCTGCTGTGAGAAACCAGGTAAGTGTATTTAAACGTAAGTCAAATATGCTCACATCTACAGTATTAAATAATATCCAACATAGAGAGACCATTAAATAGCTGAAAAAAATTATTTTATCATTTTCATAAATATTTTTACTTCTTTTTAGATATCTAAAACTATTTAAAATAATCCATAAAAGTAAACCATAAAAAAATAAAGATGCAATGATTCCAGCCTCTGCGGATAACATCAAAAATAAATTATGGGGATGACCAAGCCAAAGTCCCATCTTACTTTCATAGAGTGAAGTAAAGTTTCTCAATCCCCAACCAGTCAAAGGACGTTGTTGAGTCATTGACCAAGTAAAATTCCACTGAGTAGAGCGCATCAAAGCAACTGGTCGGTCGGAAAACATTTGGTCATTTAAACGTGCCCAAAAGTATTGGGGTATGACTTTACGGAACAATTGGGCAATTCCTGTAGGAGCAAAAGCAGCCAGAATAACACTTGTTGCGATCGCGCAAACTCCAGTAACCAGAATTCGCCAGCCTTGAAATATAGCATAACCCAGACAGACAACCAGAGCTATTACCCAAGCGTTACGAGAGTTGGTAAGAATCAGGGAGATAAAATTTAAAAGTACTGCTATTGATATAAAAATGAAGCGTTTAATAACAGTATTTTTACTTAAACTTAAGTTTAATTTTAAGTTGGAATTAAAGCTGGAATTAGAGCTATAAAATGACTTCAATAGATATAAATTTTCTAACCATAAACCCAAAGCTAAAGTAAATATAATAACTACATAACCAGCAAAAATATTAGCATACATAAACACCGAAGCCATTCGTCCCACAGGATTTCCCCCTGAAGCGATCGCCCATCCAAAAATATTAAACCACCACTTTGGAGTAGACCAACCACTGTAAAGCTGTCCTAAGCCCGATATAGCTATAGGTATGCTAGTAATAATTAATATCCAAGCAATCTGTCTTAACTGACTAACACTTTTAAAAAGAGTACTAAAAACAGCAAAAAATAAAAAGAACGGTAAAAAATTGAATAAACCTAAAAAAGCAGAAGATTTATCAACAGCAAAGATACAGGTGAAAATTAAAAGTATACTAAGGGCAAAAAAAGCTTTATTAATAGGAATATTGATAACTTCACGGTACTTTTTCACCGCAGTTGCAATCATTACTAAACCAAGAGTTACTGCACCCACAGAAGGAAATAAAGGTAAAATGAATATCCCTAACTCAGAGATGTTCCATAAAAGCTGTAAATTTGGATCGGGGTGAGCAGAACAAAAATAGAATAGATTATTTTTAATAAAGGTTTTGAGATAAAACACTAAGCGATTTCCCAACATTCCCCACGAGTCAGACGAATTTGAGCTAAAGCGAATACAGTAGGAATGATACGACCATAATTAGTAGCGATCGCTCTCCAACTGAGGTCAGCAAAAAACCAAGTCCACATTACTGGACCAATTAGGGAAAAAACGGTTCTAGCTGCACCGTATCTGGCTGCATTAACCGTCATTCCCCGTTTAGCCATCTGCATCACAATATAATTATTAAACTGTCCAGCAGCAGCCATAGAACCTTTAATTGCAGTCTTTTGAGCAATTTGATAAGTTGCAAAATGAGTTGCAAACTGACGGGCAATTTGTTTAAGTAAGAATGGTTGCACAATTGAGGTTACTGCCAAAGCACTACTACCTTTAAAAATTAACTTTAAAGGGTCGCGCTGAAATGATAGAGGTAGAGGTTCTTTAAGCTCAGCATTTGCCAGATAACCCTGTAAACCCACGCTAATTTCTTGTTTTTCTTCCTGGGGTAATTTTTTCCAAACCTGACCCAAAAGATGTAAAAATATTTCTGCTTCTAAATCAACAGTTGCCAAATCTTCTAGACAAGGAATTTTTATTTTGAGATATTTACAAACTTGAATTAATGCTTGTCTGTAAGTCACCTGTTGAGTCTGACCCCGCAGTACAGTCATACCATCCGCAGCCAAAAATCGGAAACGTTCTTCCAAAGAATCTAACCAACCCGAATAGTTTTGGCTCTGGACTTCTATTGGTTCGGGAGTCTTAACATAATCTATAGGATTGAACTTACGACTAAACAGAATCGCTGTTAAATCCTCTAACTCCTCTTGGGTGGCTAATTCTAATACAGACCTTAACTCATCCAACTTGACATCCTCCGATTTTACCGCATTACCCTGTACCTTATTCTACTACTCGCATTCACCTTCATCGGTATTGCTCAGTACGGGAAAGAAATGAGTGGGTGAGTGAGTGAGGGAGAGCAGAAAAGTTTTTTATTTGTTAGCTACAACCATCTTCGTATAGCGTTCACTCTAGCTCTCACCATCAAGCATTAAGCAACAACTAACAACTAAGGCGCAATTAAATATAAAATCCCTTCAGGAGTAGTAATTAGCCTCAAAACTTTATTCTTACTCACTTTTTATAACGACAATTTTTCTCACCCACCTACTTGTTACCAATTAGCAAAAAACGATTTAGCAAAAAACAATATGACTAAAATTTCTATGACTGATATTGTGATAATTGGTGCCGGAATGGCAGGTTTAACATGTGCTCAAAAGTTAACTAAAGCTGGTTATTCGGTAAAAATAATTGAAAAGTCTCGTGGTGTGGGTGGGAGAGTTGCGACACGACGTTTATATGATACCCGTGCTGACCACGGAGCCTGTTATATTAAACCGAAAGGAGAATTGCTGCAAAATTTAGTTGATGAGCTGTTCCAAAAAGGAATTTTACAGGTTTGGACAGATACAGTTTATCAACTCCGAGCAAACGCTTCCAAACCCATCCCAGATTCTCCCTCACCTCGTTATATTGCACCCGATGGAATGAGCGCGATCGCTAAGTTTATAGCTAAAGATTTAGATATTCATTTCAGTCAACGTGCAAGTAAAATTGCTTCCACTCCCGATAGTATCTGGCAGATCATAACCGAGTCAGGGGAAGAATTTACTGCAAAAGCATTAGCGATCGCGATTCCTGCACCCCAAGCTGTAGAAGTTTTAGATACTTTCATACAAGAGAGTTTATTAAAAGAAAGATTACCTTTAAATGGGAGCTTTCTCGATAAACTTAAATCAGCAGATTACTATCCCTCCATCAGCGTCATGGCTGGATACCCCAAAAACATAAATTTACCAGAATGGAAAGCTTTAACTTTCTCTGACGATAAAGTTTTAGGATGGATTGGAGTTGACAGCAGTAAACGTATTAAATCATCACAACCTTTATTAGTATTTCAAAGTAGTGCAAACTTTGCTCAAAAGTATTTTGAGTCTCTAGATTTACAGGCTGTAGGAGAAGAAATACTTAAATATGCAGCTCAATGTATAGATTTTTCATGGATGAACAATCCCGAATTTATACAAGTCCATCGTTGGCGTTATGCATTCCCTCGTCATCCCCTAGCTGAAACTTATTTGTCAGCAGATACTGAACTACCTTTAGTGTGTTGCGGTGACTGGTGTGGTGGTGAATTAATTGGTGGTGCAATGAAATCTGGATATGATGCAGCAGAAGCTATTAAAAAGCAATTAGATATTTTGAGCACTCCGAAGTCGGTCTAAAAAAGCGAATTGTTCTCAAAAGCTTGTTCTCAAAAGCTTGTAATATCATTTTATGATAGACCATGACCAATTATTTAAGAAGCTCTTAGAAAACTTCTTTCCAGAATTCATCGAGCTATTTTTTCCCGATATTGTGTCTTATTGGGAACGCGATCGCATTGAATTTCTTCCTCAAGAGGTATTTACAGATGTCACTATTGGAAAAAAGAAAATTATAGATTTAGCAGTTCGTACATCTTTCAGAAACCGAGATTCGTTATTTATTATTCATACTGAACATCAATCATCTAGGGAATCTGATTTCAATGCACGAATGTTCAACTATTTTGCACGTTTACATGAGAAATTTGCACTGCCAATTTACCCAATTGTCCTTTATTCCCATGACTCACCCCAAACTGAGGAACCTAACAGTTATAAAATAGAGTTCCCTGGCTGGAAAGTCTTAGAATTTAATTACCGAGTAGTTCAATTAAATCAACTAGATTGGAATGATTTTGTTAACGAAAATAATCCAATTGCTAGTGCTTTAATGTCAAAAATGCGGATGGACAAACAAGAACGTCCGACCGTGAAGTTATCATCATTACAGTTACTCATCAGTCTAAAACTCAACCCTGCACAAGTAGAGTTGATTTCTCAGTTCATTGACATCTACTTAGAACTAGACTCCCAAGAAGAAGCGATTTTTCAAGCTCAAATAACTAGCATTGAACCAAGACAGGAGGAAGCAGTTATGGAAATTGTAACAAGTTGGCAGCGTAGAGGACGTGAAGAAGGACGTGAAGAAGGACGCGAAGAAGGAAGACAATTGGAAGCATTTACAATGGTTATGCGACTTCTAAATCGTCGTGTTGGTGGGTTGAATTCCCAGTTACAAGGAAAGATTCAGCAGCTATCGATATCGGAGTTAGAGAATTTGGGTGAAGCGCTATTGGATTTTAATACAGTTGGTGATTTGGAAAGCTGGTTAGCTGAAAATGATCCTCGACCGGATGAAGCTATCTCGTAACTTTGCTGTGAATTAGGAAAATAAATTTTCATCTTAATACGACTTACACGCAGACAATTTTTTATTGCGATGTTAATTTAGTGTATAAAATTTATCTTAGAGCTTCAGGGGATTAATAATTACTCCATTGTTTTCAAACTGCAAAAAAGAGTAATCCAAAGCACTTCATAATAATTCACAATAATAAATATAAAATCACTATATAAGAACAATAGTACTACTATAGAAATAGTTCCTTTTTGAATGCAACTTAGCATTGTCTGGATGGGAACTATATGTATGGAAAAATTATTCTGCTGTAGAAAAATAAAAAAGAAAATACAAAAAATATGAATATTAAATTAGGGTTTGGGCAGATACCAAAACCACAGTATGTGTTTGTGGGTAGGGAAAATGATTGCTGTTGGTATACTCTTGCAGATGACAAAAAAATAATTCCTATTCATGAGAAGGCTTTAACGGGGATTATTAAAGATATAGAACTAAATAAGAAGGTTGATACTTCTTTTGGAGAGACCGAGAAAACAGATTTACATATTTTGGCAGACAAGCCTTACGTAGTGCGTTCAGGAAGTGATTCTTATTTTTCCAAGGGTCTATTGTTGTCCTTAGATACCTTAGGTTGGGAACAGTTACGTCAACCCCTAACGATTGTAGTCGAACCAGGGGATAAAAAAATTGTTTTTTGTCAGGTTTATAATCCTGTTACTTATAGGTCTGTGGAAGTTAGCTGGAATGAACACAAAGTTATTGATTGGGCAGGATTGTCAGAAAGAGTAAGTTTCAAGATAAAGCAAGCTGTGAATTATAACCTTGGCGAAAGTATAAGTCGCGATGGAATTTCTGAGGAGCTAAAAATTTCTGAAGAAAGAAAGAATTTGATAGCTCAGACCGATTTTTATTTGACACAGCTTAATTGGAATCAGCAACAGGGAAGAAAATTTTTACAGCAACAATATGGAAAGCGATCACGTCAACAATTAAGTAATTCAGAACTTATTGATTTTATCGACTGTCTGAGGTTACAACCCCAAGCATCATAATTTTTGTATATCGTGTTGTCTATGATAGAAAAATTAAATACTTACTTGTAAATAAGCCTCCTTTCCAGTAAAAGTCTGAAAGGGAGTTTTTTTTATCTAAGTTTTTAGTGTATTAATTACTTTTTAGAAAATATTAAAGATTTAGGCAAAAAAAGCTAAATTATAAACTCACTAGAAGTCATGAAGATTAACAATATAATTAAACTTCGAGATTATACTGATTTGGAATGTATTGATGTGTACTAATTACTTTAGAAGTTGATGGATTTGATTTATCCTCATCAAGAAAGCCTGTTTCTTTCAATGTGAATTATTTACTTATGAAAAAGTTTCACCTAGGTATTCTATCTTTGATTGTTTTAGGAAATGTGCTGTCTTTTCCGAATTCAAGTAACGCTATCAGCAGTAGTAACCTGACTGTAAATATTGCAGGTTTAAAGAACCAAAAAGGACAAATGTGCTTTAGTTTGTTTGATAGCAGTCGTGGATTTCCTGGCGATCGCAAGAGAGCTCTGAAAGCAACCTGTGTGAAGCTCAAAGATGTCTCTGGTAGTTTGACTTTGAATTCTCTACGTTCTGGGAGCTATGCTGTAGCTATATTTCATGATGCAAATGGCGATGGAAATCTGAATCGTAATGGCTTAGGTATACCTACAGAAGGATTTGGATTTTCTAGAAATCCAAGAATTGTTACAGGTCCTCCTAAGTTTGGTGATTCTGCGGTTATTGTTGTTGGTTCTAATACAAGTATTGATATTGAGTTAAATTACTTTTGGGGTAGTTAATTACTAAAGGATAAATATCTCAAATATATTCAAAAGATATACCTAAAACATATATCCAAAACATTAGAGACGCGATATATCGCGTCTCTGAAATTATTCTTTAAAATTATCGCAAGCGGCAGAATTTACGAGCTCTATCATGCTGTGGATATTGCCATGAGTAGGCAAAATGACTCACACCGCGAATACGAGAAGAATATTGACGGAGCGATCGCATTTGCTGTTCTAAAGGAGGACGGTTGCTAACAGACCTTCCCCAGGTTCCTGCAAGAGCGGGAAATATCTTAGTACCGGGTTTTGAGGTTGTCAAAACTCGCTGTACTTGCTTGACTATACAAGAAGTATTACCGCAGTTTGCATATGACATAGGGTGCCACTGCAAGGAGCTAGAAAACCTATCCCAAGGCTGCAAGCGAGAGTCAAAACCTCTGCCTACTCTCCGGTTCCCTCCTGGAAAGAATACGACTCCTGCGGGTATTCCCTGCTGTTTTGCTGGATAGGTAGCAAGGTTAACAAAATCTACAATTCCCTGCATTGTATGAGCTACAGAAAGCTGCCACAAATCCCATTGCAATAGGGGCTGTCTTTGGGAAGGTATAAGGGCTGATTTAGTGTTTTTAGGGATTCTACCTTGCCACATCGGTTCTCCTTCACGGGGATATTTTCTATCAACATCAGATATATCTGCTGCTGTCACATAACCCTTTCTCAAAAACCGACGGATTAGGTCTAGTCCTTTAGAATTTTGTGCTCTGCCAAATAATGCTTTTTGAGTTGCATCGCTATATATCCATAAATCAGTTACCTTGGTTGCAATAGATTTGGAACCAGTTTGACGAGGATAACGGATGTAATCGAATAAAATACCGTCGGGACGACGACGCATCACTTCTAAAACCATGCGGTAGTAGTCCCGTTTTGCATCCATGTTATAGGGATCAATGAATACTTCCGAACCTTTTGTATTTAAATACAAGCTGGTTTGACCTTTACCATTACGAGCGATCGCTCTTTCTCTATCTTTTCTTCGAGCGTAGCTATAACCAAAGTTGGTTGTATACATCCATGAGTATACTTTTAGCCCTCTTTCTCGCCCTTTTTGGATTGCTTGGGCTAACAAGTCGGCATTTTCAAGTCCTCTACCGCGGACTACGGAAGGCCAAACGGTAGGATTATTGTTTTGGGGTAATAGAACTTGTCCATCATAAAATGTCTCTACGTAAACCTGATTGTAACCCTGATTTACAACCCGATCCATAATCTGGGCTAAAGTTCCAGGTTTTAGGTCACAAGGATATAGACGCAACCAGAGTGCTTGAGTTTGCGGCCAGTTACGTCCCCGACATTTTTTTAAAGTTTGGGCATGTTGACTAATTAAAGTTTGGTAGCGCTTTTTTGCTTTACGACTGCCTTTAAGAAAAGTAGCTTGTCTTAAACTTTCTTTTTGCTGAACATTTTTTTTAGAAAATTGGCAATATTGGCTCAGTTTTGCTTGTGCTGGCTGATTTCCTATGTAAGGAAAAAGCAGGCTACCACTGAACAGAACAGCGAACAATTGTCGCCAGAAGAACATTGATTTTGCAATATTCAGGGGACGGTTGGACATATTTTTTTAAATGAAATCAAGCCAATGTAGTCAACTTCCAGTTAGATTTCTATCTAGAAGTGACACTCGTATATGTAATTACGGAAAGAATACACTCATAACATGCATTACCAATTAATGGGTAGTGCATGGATGAAATGATTACCGATAAACTATATAGCTATAAATATAGATATAAGTATAGGTATATAGCTAAGACTAAAGAGATTTTGAACTCAAATTTTAGAGACTCTCAAATTTTCCTTTGTGTTGCCAATAATAGTAGATTTAGGATTTATTTTCTTGTATATAACTGTTTTTCTCAAATCTTTATCAAATAATTTTAGAGGTTGATTGCATATTATTGTCTTTTTAAATACCAATGATACTACTTACTAACTTATTTGTATTATTTTTTTAGATTTTTCAATTAGTTGTTATTTTAATTATGAATTTATTGTTATCTGGACTTTGATGTTCAAAAGTTAGCAAGACAACAGTAGGAGCATAGTTCTACTATGCTCCTAGTAATTTACTATGGGTGGTTGTCACACTCACTCTGTTCTTAAACAAAGGAACCTTTGTTAACCAGGATTCCTCAGTCCAAAACACATAAATTAAAAATCTAGCAATTCAAAATCTAGCTACCTCTCATCAATGCTGCTTCAACACGCTTAAATTCTTGTTCCAAACGAGTTTTGAGCTTTTCTGGTACTGGACGATTGGGATAGGAACTGTAATGACCAGCTAATGAATTTAGAGCTGTACGCATTGTGGTAAAGGAACTTAAACCCGAAATTTTTTGGTCTCGTTGGTAGCGTGCTGCAAAATCTTTCATTTGCTGACGTACTTGTGTTTCAATTGCACTCTTGTCGGGGTTATCTTTAGCGACTTCTAAAACTTCTCTTAATGAGGTAACTATGTTCAAAGTGTCTTGGCGATAATCACCTGTTATGCTGCCTGTTGTTCCAGAAGCACCAGAGTTACAGCCTGTAACGCTAATTAATAAAACTAAAGCCAAAGCAAAGAGACGAGACAAATAGCGTTTCATAATCATCTAGTGAATAAATACTTAAATCAACGTCTATCCTATCCCGGATTTGTATCCTGGGGATCAATCTTTGGGTAATGGGTCAAGTCGCTTCGCTCCAATTCAAAATTCAAAATTCAAAATTTAAATCAGTGGGGACTTGAACCCACCACTAATTGGAGACCACTGAATAAGATTCAGTGGGGGGCTTGTACCCGAAATTAATTCATTCAAAATTTTTTAATTCTTCAAAAAGGTGAATAGGAGAAGATTGCTTATCTGACCTCTGGACAAGGCAGGAGGCAGTCCCAATCAAAAAAATTGCTAAACCTAGTAGTTCACCCAGCGAACTTTGCGTAGTTGTTCGTGAAAAGAAAAAGTTGTTTCTCCCCCTGCTCCCAGTCTGCGACAACGCTTTCAGCGAACCGCTTCCTCTGCTTCCCCTGCCTGCTTTTACCCGGCAATTTTGGCTTGGTCAAGTACTAGGGTGTAACAGTCTGATTTATTTTGCCATATAGAGTATCCCGTTGTTGATATGGTCTTCCTAAGGAAGCGATCGCATTTTGCAGGGTTTCTACTTCCATACAGGTTCCCCCTAGTGCACCTGCCATAGTGGTGATGTGTTCTTCCATCAGGGTGCCGCCGATATCGTTACAACCCCACTGTAATGCCTGTTTTGCTCCCTCAAGTCCTATTTTTACCCAGCTTGGCTGATGGTTAGGGATATAATTTCCTAAGTAAATACGCGATACTGCGGTGAGTAGTAAGGTATCTTCTAAAACTGGCTGGTCGCGTCCCACACGTTTACGTAGAGGTAGTGGTGCTTCTTGACCAACGAATGGTAGTAAGATAAATTCCGTAATTCGGGATGGATAGTCGTATTTGATGGCTTTTTGCTGGAGCGATCGCAGTTGTTCTAGGTGATGTATTTGCTGTTTTTTTGTTTCTATTTGACCGCATAACATGGTGCTGGTGGTACTTAATCCCATCCGGTGAGCAATAGTGACGATTTCTAGCCACGTTGCGGTATCAATCTTTTCAGGACAGAGAATACGTCGGACTTGATCATCTAAGATTTCTGCTGCTGTTCCCGGCATGGAACCCAAACCAGCATCTTTTAATGCAGTAATTACCTCAGCGTAAGATATATTATCAAGTCTGGCGATAAATTGAATTTCTTGGGGTGAAAAGGCATGAAGATGTAACTGGGAAAATTCTTTTTTGATGCTTTCTACCAAGCTCACATAGTATTTTAAAGCCTTGCCGTTTATCTTTGCTGCCGGATTAAGACCCCCCTGCATACAAATTTCGGTTGCTCCTCGAGCGATCGCATCTTGTGCTTTCAGACGAATTTGGGTTTCATTTAACCAGTAAGCACCATTCGTATCTGCATCTCTACGAAAAGCACAAAAGCTACAGTGCTGCTCGCAAATATTTGTAAAGTTTATATTACGGTTCACTACATAGGTAACTGTGTCCCCTACTTGAGAACAGCGCAATTTATCTGCTGTTTGTTGAATTGCTTTTATAATTTCTGGACTAGTTTGGTTTAGTAATGTAATTCCTTCTTTTGAAGAAATGTCTTCACCTGCAAGGGCACGATCCAGGATATTATCAACGGTTGTTATATTATTCACGGGATATAGGAAAGGTTTTATTTACTGATTTTGTTTGCTTCTTTAAACTAATTTTCGCAAATAATTACTTTTCTTGACATTAATTAATATTTTTCTTATTTAACTTGGAGTATTTCAATTGAGAATTGGCTTTTTAAGTGAGGAGATTATTGATGTTCAAGCCGAACTATTCATGTTTACATATTTTCAGGGAATATATCAAAAAAATGAAACTAAGGGATTTCGGTAGGGAATGGTGGGTTACGCTGCTCTTTAAAGGAGCATATAACACTTTAGGTATACCCTCATACTGAATGTACTTTATTTGATTGAAACTCCTAAAAAGAACTTTCTCCCTGTTCCCTGACTTTTTTCTTTGTTATGAATTTTCTTTCTCAAAACTCTTTATCTAAAGTTCCTATTGGTAATTTAAAAATTCCTAGACTATCTGCTAATGACAGGGGAAATATCTTTTTTTCACTGGTAATTCCAACTTACAAAGAACGAGATAACATAGGTAAACTTATTGAAATATTAAGCAGTTTGCTTGATGAGAACATTCCTGGTAAGTATGAATTGATTGTGGTTGATGATGACAGTCCAGACCAAACTTGGGCTTTTGCTGAAAGTTTAGTGTCAAAATATCCTCAGCTACGGGTAATGCGTCGTCAGCAGGAAAAGGGATTATCTTCAGCAGTCATCAGGGGATGGCAAATTGCACGGGGAGAAGTATTAGGGGTGATTGACGGTGATTTGCAGCACCCACCGCAAATGCTGTGGGAGATGTTACAGAAAATGAGGGGAGGAAAAGCCGATTTAACAGTTGCTAGTCGTCATGTGGAAGGAGGAGGGGTAAGTAGCTGGAGTGTAGTTCGCAGGTTTTTGTCCAGAGGTGCACAACTACTAGGGTTGATTTTATTACCAAGAGTCATAGGTAGAGTTTCTGACCCGATGAGTGGTTATTTCATGGTACGACGGGAATGTATTGCCGAAATTATATTAAATCCAGTGGGATACAAAATTCTCTTAGAAGTTATAGCTAGAGGAGAGATTAATCATATTGCAGAAGTCGGATATGTATTTTGCGAACGTCAACAAGGTAAAAGTAAAGTCACCTCAAAACATTATCTTGATTACATACACCATTTAATAAAATTACGTTTTGCTACAAAATCTATGAAACCATCTCAGCGTAGTTTTAGTTTTCCCCTCCGTCGCTTTATCAGTTTTGGTTTGGTGGGTTTGAGTGGGGTTTTTGTAGATATGACGATACTTTACTTACTCAACGACTCGAGTACTTTAAGTTTACCTTTGACTATAAGTAAAATTATTGCTGCTTTCTTTGCCATTCTAAATAACTTTTTATGGAACGATATATGGACATTTAGGGATATATCCGGTCAGCAAAAGGGTTGGAGTCAAAGGTTGAAGAGATTTTTGAAATTTAACGTAATTTGTCTAGCTGGATTGGTTATTAACGTTTTTGTACTGAATATATTAGTGAAATTTGTGGTTAACAATGCTTATATCGCGAACTTAATTGCGATCGCATTTACAACTATTTGGAATTTCTGGATTAATCTTAAACTTAGTTGGCGGGTTACAGATGTAGACTGAGGAAGAGTCATAAAGTAAGAGTTTTGAGCCAAACTAGAGAGCGAACTTTACGATAAAATTTAACGTCAGAAAGGCAAAGTTATATAAGTGGTGCAACGAGGAGAAGAGATGTAGCGATGAGAACCATACTCAATTCCCGTTATTTTCACCCCTTATTACTTTTAATGTGGTTTATTCTTGGTATCAGTTTGCGTCTAGTGAATCTAGATGTAAAGTCACCTTGGACAGATGAATTTTCTACTTTAGTATTTAGTCTAGGAAATAGTTTTTTAAATGTACCGATTAATGAAATCATTTCTGTAGATACTTTATTGCAACCCCTACAATATCAAGCAGGTAAGGGAATTCCAGATGTAATTCATCACTTATTTACCGAAAGTAATCATCCTCCACTGTATTTCATCTTCACTCATCTGTGGACTAAGTTATTTCCCCCCCAAGAAGGTTTAGTATCAGTTTGGGGAGCACGTTCTTTAGCTGCAATTTTTGGGGCATTTTCAATTCCTGCGATATATAGTTTAAGTTACTTAGGATTTCGTTCTCGTTTAATAGCTCATTTAAGTGCTGCACTGATGACGGTCTCGCCCTTTGGTATATTTTTAGCCCAGGAAGCACGACATTATACCCTAGCTATTTTGTGGGTAATGGCATCATTTGCTTGCTTGATAGTAGCTGCACGTCGTATCCAGAGTTGTACTCAATTACCTATTTGGGTGGGATTATCTTGGGTAACAATTAATGCTTTAGGAATTGCTAGTCATTACTTTTTCGTACTCACACTTTTTGCCGAAAGTATTGCTTTAATCTTTTTAGCTGGAAAAAGGTGGCAAAAATCTTCTGATATTTCCTTTCTTCTTAGTGCTCCTTGGAAAACTATTTATGCTGTAGCAATTGGTACGGCAATTTCAGGGTTAGTATGGCTACCCATATTTTTACAAAACTCCTACGGGAACAAATTAACTGACTGGATACAAGGAGAAAGAAGCGGTCTTGCTTGGCTAAGTCCCCTTTTTCAAGCCTTAGCAGCTTGGGTGACAATGATTTCCTTACTACCAGTAGAAGCACCACAACTAACGGTAGTAATCATTTCTGGGTTAATAATGATTGTCTTCTTTGTTTGGGTAACGCCAATTTTATTATCCGGTATTAAAATAAATTTGCGAGCATCGCTTCCGGCAGAATTTCCGTCATCTCATAGTGGGAAAATTTCGAGTTTATCTGATGAAAATCCCTTCATTACCCAATTATTTATTGCTATATGTCTAGGATCTATTTGTTTATTCTTCTTCTTTACGTATTTTTTAGGTATTGATTTAACCAGAGGTGCCCGTTATAACTTTACTTATTTTCCCGCAGTCATCATTTTAATTGCTTCTAGTTTAGCTATTTCTTGGCAAACCCCTATTACTAAATCAAATCTTAATCAGAAAAAGGTTCAGATTAGAGGTAAAAAAATCGTAATAGTAGTTTTAGTGATGGGATTACTTAGTGCTATTACAGTTACATCAAATTTGGGATATCAAAAATATTATCGACCAGATTTATTTTTAGGGTTAATGCAAGATGTCGCACAAAAAACATCTCCATCATCAATATTAATTACTACCACCCAGAGAACCCATGTCCAAATAGGTGAAATGATGGGAATTGCAAGAGAATTTAAATTGAAGAAATATTTAGATAATAAATATTTAGATAATAAACATTTAGATAAATACTTTATTCGAGAACCTCAATTTTTCCTAGCTCATCAAGAAAAAGAGAAAGAACAAAAAATAGAAAATGCAACTATTAATCTAGAAAAAGCATTAGCAAAATTATCTCGTCCCTTCGATTTGTGGTTAGTTAACTTTCACGCATCTCCACCAAAGCAAATCAACCAATGTAAAAAAAATGTCAGTGAAAACTTAAGAGCAATAAATGGTTACGAGTATCAAATTTATCATTGTAAATGATATAAGTAGTAGCTACTTATCAGTTCAGAAAAAGTGAGTTTATTACAGCTTTAGTGGCTCAAAATCAGTGTATTTAAAGAAAAATTCCTGTCAAGAAACACTTTTATGGTAAAAAATGTGAATAAATAGAAATAAAACAATGAAATACGGATATACAATCATATACGTCTCATCAGTAGAAGAAACATTAAATTTTTATCAGAAGGCTTTTGGTTTTAAGATTAAATTTATTCATGAATCTAAAACCTATGGAGAATTGGATACAGGAGGAACAACATTAGCTTTTGCCTCTCATGAACTTGGAGATATGAACCTGAATGGCAAATATCTTAGGGGAAACATCAACGATAAGCCTTTTGGTATTGAATTAGCATTTGTAACAGAAGATGTGAAAGCTGCTTTTGAAAAAGCAATTGCATCTGGAGCAACATCTATAAAATATCCTGAAGAAAAACCCTGGGGTCAAATTGTTGGTTATGTCAGAGCAGTTGATGGTTCAATAATTGAGCTTTGTACACCAATTAAGAATTAAGTAGCGAAAAATTACCAATGATTGGATAATTATTTTTTTGATACGAATAGATAAAAAATTTTAGTTTAACCTTTAAATTCCAATATAAAGTCTCTATACATCAAAAAGCAAAAATAACTCTTACGAAATACCTTTATCTCTAACCTTTAAATCTTTTCTCTACATCCTAAGGGTAATATATTAAAAATTACTTCTAGATTTTATTCATGCTTAAAAGAGTAGGATTTTGGTTACTTTGGATAGCTTTTGCAACCTATGGATTTTTGCTATCACCTCCAGATAGTCCCGATACGTTTGATTTGATCAAAAATCTTTCAACGGGAAACTGGAATGGAATTAATCCCTTAATTATCGCTTTATTTAACATCATGGGCATTTTACCCATAATGTACAGCTGTTTTGTATTTGCAGATGGCAGAGAACAGAAAATTCCTGCGTGGATTTTTGCAAGTGCTTCCTTCGGTGTCGGTGCTTTTGCATTGTTACCCTATTTAGGATTACGCGAGCCAAATCCCAAATTCACTGGTAACAAAAATATCTTTCTGAAAATCCTCGATTCTCGAATTACAGGTATTTTACTAACTATTGCAGCAGTAACATTAGTGGTCTATGGCTTCACTTCAGGAAATTGGAGTGATTTTATTCAACAGTGGCAAACTAAACGTTTTATCCATGTGATGAGCTTGGATTTCTGCTTACTTTCCCTACTCTTTCCTGCTTTATTAGGAGATGATATGGCACGTCGGGGACTAAATCAAAACTGGATATTTTGGTTAGTTAGTTTCATCCCCTTATTCGGTGCTTTAATTTACTTGTCCTTGCGTCCACCAATTACCACTACAGAAGAATCTTCTGTTTCTGCTCAAACAAACACTATGATGGTTGATGGTTAATAGGTGAGAGACTATCCCAATTTTACAAAAAGCCAGCAGACTAGAAACATGAACACTAAGAAACACTTCCAGTTGCTTGCATACAGCTTCATTACTTGGCTGA
>ERZ1740062.264-NODE-264-length-36258-cov-4.949535_pt1 | contig 36258 bp, 33 predicted proteins | sample MGYA00581741_ERZ1740062 | MGnify/ENA primary metagenome ERZ1740062 (study PRJEB43018, sample SAMN04849747) | marine metagenome | isolation source: floating plastic debris | place: Pacific Ocean | collected 2008-09-01 | study: EMG produced TPA metagenomics assembly...
AGGTTGATTCGCTTTGTGTCCGCTCATGAAGTAGGGCACACTTTAGGGCTTCCACATAATATGGGCAGTAGCGCAGCTTATCCAGTCGATTCGTTGCGTTCCAAAAGTTTTACTCAAAAGCATGGCACTGCGCCATCCATTATGGATTATGCGCGTTTTAATTACGTAGCACAACCGGAAGACAAAGGAGTTGCTCTGATGCCTAACGTTGGGGTCTACGACAAACATGCTATTCGATGGGGATACAAACCCATTCTAGACAAAACCGCGGAAGAGGAAAAATCCATTTTAAACGCTTGGATACGCGAACATGAAAACGACCCTATGTACCGATTCGGGCATCAGCAGGTTGGCGATGTGCACGACCCAAGCTCCCAAACCGAAGATATTGGGGATAATGCTATCAAGGCCAGCCAATATGGAATAGCCAACTTAAAACGCATTGTACCCAAGCTAGAAGACTGGACCACCAAAGCTGGAGAGAACTACGATAACCTTGAGACCCTTTATGGTCAGGTAGTTGGTCAGTTTCGACGGTATATGGGGCATGTTTCCAATAATATTGGAGGGGTTTATGAAAATTACAAAACCGCGGACCAATCTGGGGCCGTATACACACATGTTTCCCGAGAGCATCAAAAGAATTGTATGAAGTTCATGCAAGAAGAACTTTTCAAAACTCCGGAGTGGCTCATTGACGAAGATATCTTTGGTAAAATTGAGTACTCCGGTTCTGTGGAGCGAATCCGTTCTGTACAGATACGATACCTGAACAATATCCTTCATTTGGGGAAAATGGCGCGTATTATCGAAAATGAATCCTTGAACGGTAGTGAAGCGTATGGTTTGGTTGAGATGATGACGGATTTACGAACAGGGATTTGGTCGGAGCTGCGCAGCAGAAGACCTATTGATACCTATCGCAGAAACTTACAAAAGGCCTATATCGAAAGATTGGACTATTTGATGACCACAGGCCCGCAAAAGAAACTTTCTAGTTTTGGCGGTTACCGAAAGTCAACCGTGGTGAACACAGCACAATCCGATATTCGTTCTTTGGCACGAGCCGAACTGAACAATACGGCGCGACAAATTCGCACTAGTCTTCCGGGAATTCAAGATAAAATGACTCGATACCACCTACAGGACGTACAACAACGCATAGAAGATATCCTGAATCCCAGGTAATTAGTTTGCTTTTTTGAGAACTTGATGGGGTAGTACACCCTAAACCATGCATTTCGTCGGTTTAACCATACCTTTCGTCCCATTCACATCGTGTTTGCGGCACTTGACAACATATCGTGGTATTTGGAAAAAGGTTTCGCTACTTTAGTAATCCCAAATCTTAACATCATGAGCTACAAAACCAAAAGTCTCGTTTATTTCTCTTGCTTCGTTCTCGCCGCTACGGCTTTACACTTCATGAATGAGAGTGAGATTTCGCAAGAATCCCAACAAACCACCGAGTTTGCCGAAACACAATTTGAAGAGGACCAAGCTCCTGAAGATGTTTTGGAAATGGAACTAGCCGAAAAGTAGATTTCAGCACAAACTGTAGTTAAAAACTTCACAAAAGAGCATTGCCCTTTAAACCTTGGTTGATGAACCGGGTCCTACTGGCAAATCTTAATAGTTAAACATATGAAACAGTTTGTAACCTTAGTATTATTGGCGGGCACGCTTATGGCCCATGGACAAAATCCAAAACACGGAAAAAACCGTGGACCATTGCAAAACATGTCTGCTGAGCAAGTCGCTACTTTACACACCAAAAAAATGACCCTTGCGCTGGACTTATCACAAATCCAACAAAAAGAAGTAATGGAAATTACTTTGGAAGAAGTCATGCGACGTAAAGCAAAACGTAAAGAAATTGAAGAACAGAAAGAAAACGGAACGCGAACAAAACCAAGTTCCGATGAACGTTTCGAAATGCTCAATGAGCGTTTGGAGCATAAAATAGCCCATCATCAAAAGATGAAAGAGGTTCTCAACGAAGAACAATACAAAACATGGAAGCAACTTGAGTTGCGAAAAGCCATGCACGGCAAAAAGAAAATGCAGAAGGAAGGTAGGAGAGGATAGTGTTTTTTGTTGATTTTAAAAGCCACGCCAGCCATGGGCGTGGCTTTTTGTTTTTAGGTTATACTGTAAAGGTGGTAGTGTTACCTTCCACTTCAGTATAGTTGGTACTTGCCAACGTATCAATAAAACGATATGAAGCGGTTGTCGAACCTGCCGTGAACTCCGCGAGCACATAACCTCTTTGCGCCGCATCGAAATACTGCAATCCATCAATCAATAACACAAAAGCTTGTTGAATGCCTTGAACCGTAGCTGGGTCGCTTCCAAACAATCCTTCAAAACCAGGCGATGTTACTGAAGCGCAGGCAAACTCCTCACCAATCTTATCTCCATTGCTATCAAGCAGCACATTGTGCCAAGCGTTATGGGTATCTCCTGCAAAAACAACTGTGTTTTTTCCCTTGAGCAAGGCATACAAACGTTCGCGTTCAACAGCATACCCATCCCAAGCATCCAAATTGTATGGAACTTGCGCTGCCAAACGGGCCAGTTCTTCTTGGGTAAGCGTCGGGTCGCCCGCTAAAGCCCTTGCCTTCAAAGCAGACAAATCCACAATGGCCTGCTGCAATGCTGCTAAGGTTTCTGGTCTCGTATCGCCTCCGGCTACTTGACCTATCAAAATCAGCAGTTCGGCCGGAACGGTCATTGTTCCCATAAGTACTTGTTGCCCTAAAACTTGCCATGTGGCTGAGCTGCCGCCAACGGCACCCGCGGTCCAAGTCAATTGTTCTTCTCCCATGAGTCTGCGAGATGGGTCTCCCAACGCAGTACCAAATCCAGCAAAGTCAAAACTACCGTCGGCATTGAAGAATCCTCCAAAGCCTAGTTGCCTGTCTCTACCAATAATTCTGGTATCCAGCATCACTAGGTTGACCAAATCTCCAAACTCAAAGTTTCGATAAATTACACCCGGAGTCTCCGTTCGTACTGGTAAGTATTCACTATGCACGCGAATGGCGCGCTCCAAACGCGCCTGGTAATCACCTTCGGAATCATCATGGTTCTCTGCACCATCCATATAGGCATCGTTGGTAATCTCGTGGTCATCCCAAACCACAATGAATGGTTTCTTCTGATGTGCCAACTGCAAACCTTCATCAGTTCGATACTGACGATAGCGCAAGCGATAATCTTCCAATGTTAAGATTTCCGTGCTGGGGTCGTGTTCGCGCCCGAGGGGTCCCGTATTTTCATTGGTTCCATAGCCGCCTACTTCATATTCGTAAATGTAATCTCCCAAATGCAAAACAGCATCTGCATTACTATTTGCAATAGCATCGTATACATTGAACAACCCAGCCGGATAGTTGCTACACGAGCAAATTGCCAATTTCAAACTGCTCAAAGCGGCACCTTTCTCAGGTAAGGTGATGGTTTCACCTAAAACTGACTTTTCATTCAGTTCCGATTGGATAAAACGGTAGTAGTATTTGCCATCAGCAGCTAATCCGGTTACATCCTGAACAATGGTAAAATCGTTTTCCGCAGAAGCGTACTGCAGCCCTTCTTTAACCACGTTGCTAAAATTTTTATCCGTGGCCACTTGCCAATTAATCTTGATGAATTCGCCAACCTCATCCATAGTTGGTGTAAAACGCGTCCAAATAATCACAGCATTGGCGATGGGGTCAAAACTTCCAACCCCGTGCAGGAATCGAGGGACTCCATCAACGGGTCCATCATCGTTTAAAAAATCATCCAAATGTTCGCAAGCCGCGAGTTGTGAAGTCAAAATAACGCCTCCTGATGCCCAAATAGCTTTGGCAAGAAAGGCTCTTCTTGTTTCGGTTTTTCTTTGCATTGTAAAGTGTTCTCAGGTTTCTTTAAAACTAGCCAACGGAAGTGCCTTTAGGGTTAGCAGAACATTACCAGAAAATTAAACCTGAAAGCCGTATTTTGGGTTAATGTTAATCTTGTGCGAGAAGCCTTATGGACTTGAACCAAATCACTATTCCAACAGTAAACCTGAAAATTGCGGTAGCATTTTATAAGAAGCTAGGGCTTGAATTGATTGTGTTGGCAGAGCCGCGCTATGCGCGATTTGAATGTCCGAATGGTGCTAGCACTTTTTCAATTCACACGGTGGATGAACTGCCTTCAAGAAATGGTATAATCCTATACTTTGAATGTGAGGATTTGGATTCGAAAGTAACAGAACTTAAAGCAAAGGGGATTCGTTTTGAAGAAGGGCCCAAGGACCAGAGTTGGCTTTGGCGTGAAGCGTTGTTACACGACCCAGACGGAAACGTCATCAAGTTGTACTATGCTGGTGAAAATCGTAAAAATCCACCTTGGCGAATTCCTAGTGGTACCTAAAAAAATACCTTATCTCATCTGTACGGCAGTTTATGGCCGTATATACTTATGACCTCCCTAAGGACTTTAATCCTTTAAAATCCTAGCATTATGATTAGAATAGTATGTAGTACCCTGGTATTATTATTTACCATGGGAACAACCATCGCACAAAACCGTTTCCACTGTACCGAGGACGACTGTTCCTTTAAACCAGGAGAACAAGTTTTTGTTTTTGGGGATAACGTCAAATTGAGAAATGCCCCAAAAACCGAATCGGAAGTCATGGAACTTTTAAAAATTGGTGAATGGGTCGAAATTATTGAAAAAACTGAATTCTCTTGGCCCTACCGAGGATTTGATTCTCCTTTTTACAAAGTAAAGTACGACACCACCGTGGGGTACATTTTAGGCGGATTGCTTTCCTTAGAAAAGAAAACCATCAATGGACAAGCCTATTTTTTCGCGTATTCAAAAACCAAAAAAGGACCTTTTCTCAATATTAGAGTTCTCGATAAAGGAAAATATACCGAAGAACAGCTCCCGTTGAGCAATACGAGCATCCACATCAAGACCATGAACGGTAAAGGTATACCTGGGCTAAAAAATATTTTGGTTGTGGATTATGTTTCGGAAGCTTGTGGTATGGAGGGTGGTGCGGTTTACTTTTTTCCTACGGAAGATGGCCTTTTGAAAATTGGCGAGTTATCCCAAGTATCTGAAGCAGGCATATTCTATTATGGCGAAACCTTTATTTTTCCAGATGATGAAGGCGGAGAACCAGATAAGATTATTTTCAAAAAGGAAACGCACAACATCTTGGATGAATCCAGTGAGTGGGTTCAAAGAACTGTTGAGACCCGTCGCCTAACTTGGGAAAACGATACGCTTACTCCAAATTTTAGGGAGAAATTACCGAGACAGTAATTTCAGAGTAGATACCATAGGGAGGTTTTTTGAGGAATCTCCCTTAGTATCTGCTATTTTAAGTGGACTCTTTTTACTTAACTTTCCAAAGGGCTTTGAGTCGGTTTTTTTAAAATGAAATAGACTATGATTCCCAAGGTTAAGACGTAGGAGGTTGTCATTAAAATTCCCGAAATGGCAATCACATACCGCATCCATAAAATTCCTTTGAACAACAAATAGATTCCCGCAAACGTGAAGAATACGGACAACAGTGGTTCAAACAACAAAAACTTCCGTAAAAATCCTTTGACGGGTGTGGTATAAAAAATTCCAGCCAACAAAAAGAACAACATCCCCATGGCCATCATGTGGGTATGTACAATGTTCAAAATTTGTTTTTCGCTTTTGGCAAATTTGAGTTCCTCAGCAGCTTCATCTTCTTCGTTCCCCAAGTAGTTTTCTTGAATCCCTTTGGGTTGCCCTCCTTCCGTGGTAAGATTCACAAATTGCAATGCAGAAAGAAATCCAATACTGGTCACAAAAAGATAGACGAGCAAAAGCCCTTTGATTTCTTTACTAAAATTCTGCAATTGCCCTTTAAAACGCATCAGTGGATTGGACCTCAAATTTTGGATATTCTAAAGTATGCCTTTTTCTTGCAACACCTTTAGGCTTTCCAAAACATCGTTTACCGCTTTGGTCATGGATTTTGCCGAAATCGTTGCGCCAGCGATGGCATCCACATCTTCTCCATAGCCAAGCTGCTCACCTACTTTTTTTCCTATGAATTGCTTTAACCAACGTTGGCTACCGATTTGACGTCCATAATCCTCACGGTAAATCAAAACTTTGGACTTTTTGATATGAAGGTCTGGGGTGAGCAATACAGTATAGTCGAAGATGTTTTTCATGCTAGGGGCCTGCCCCAAATAGGCGTATCCAAGGAGCACATCATCCTTTTTGATGGCATACAGATTTTCTTTGCCCAGCTCAACGGTTGTCAATTGGTTGACTTTAGCGTCAACTTGCATGACATCCAAATTAAAGTCTTGAACTGCAAAAGCACCTTCAACGGCAGCATTTAATTTCTGCATCAAACGCGTATTGGAGTTCTCAAAAGAGGCGAGCCCTAAAAAGAGGAAAGCGGCCAAAAAGGCCGCTCCAATTCTGTATGGTCTTTTATTTTCCTTGTGATGCATCTTCTGGAGTTGCATTGATAAATTTGTTCAAAACATCAGCAATAGCCTTGGCATCAGCATCCGCCTTTTCTAATGGATACAAATGCATGAACAAAGGTTTTTTGTCAATACTTTTATGTAGACTTAAACTCCCTTCGCGGTCGTAAATGCCATCCCAAGAGGTACGTACATTGGCCCAGAAACCTTGATGCTCATTCCACCATTCTTTTGCTTTAGCACATTTGGTATCCTCCACCTTATTATAAACATTCCAACCTTTTTCTTGTGCAATTAGAACGTCATCGCTCCCCGCTTCACGGAGAATTTTATCATTATCCTGTTCATGCACCCAACCCGCGTTGGTAATCTCCTGACGGTTACCTCGCAACATCACATTGTAGTCACTGCGTTTGGTATACTCTCTTCGAGGTAGAGGCGAATCCGTTTTATTTTCCCAGAAATGCTTCCCATCATAATGCACCCAAGTGGCCGAACCAGAGTACCGTGGACTATCGTCTACCTGAAATACTTTTTGAGTCCACTGCCCAGCGACTTCTTCTTTAGGCAGTGTCTTGAAGGTCCAGGTGTTGTTTGCATTGTAATAAAAAACCTTTTGATTCTCGTATTCCCATTCTTGTCTCCTATGCTTGATTTTCATGGATTCCCCTTCTACTATCTGGTGTTGAATCGAGATTTTATTGTCTTCTTTCACTATAGGAAGGGCCAATTCCAGCGCTGCAGCCGTATAGTCCAACTTTTTCTCATAGTCAATTTCAGGAGCAAACGTTTCCGTGTACTTAAAGGTAATATCATAGCAACCACACATCGTTAAAATTGCCTCGCGGTCCATATCCTTTTTGTCCTGTGCCGTCAAAGAAATGATGCCTATCAGCAAGAACAAACTTGTTAAAGTCTTGTTTCTCATAGTTTTCAGTGTTTTATCGTTTTTTTGGATTCCAAAAATATTAAATTTATTTAGATTGATTAAATATTAGAGATTATATTTGATCGCATTTAATTTCAAATGAGTCTAAATAAATTTAATTTCTTTTTCACCCTATTCGTTTTTACGACACCTATGGTTTTCGGCCAAGAAGAAAAGGTTGCCGATAGCGTATTGACGGAGAATTTAGACGAAGTAGTGGTTACCGCCACAAGAACTTTACGGCAACTCTCTTCACTCCCCTTACCTGTAACCTTAATCCCGAAAAAACAAATTGAACGCTCAGGGGTCACCCGACTCAATGAAATTTTGGATGAACAAACCGGAATCGTCATGACACCTGATGCTACCATTGGTGGTGGGCTAGGCGTACAAATTCAAGGCATTGCCTCTGACTATGTGCTGGTTCTAATTGATGGCGTACCTGTAGTGGGACGAAGCGGCGGTAATTTGGATTTAAGTCGTTTTGCGATAGGCAACATAAAACAGATAGAAGTAGTCAAAGGCCCCTCATCCGCGCTTTTTGGCTCGGAAGCATTAGGAGGGGTAATCAATATAATTACGGATAGACCACAGACAGATAAAATTAGTGGTCAGGCAAGTCATAGAACCGCTACCTTCAATAGTCAAAATACTGCTGTTAGCTTCAACCAACGTAAGAATAAACTGGGCTATTCCATTTTCTTAGATCGACTGAGCACCGATGGTTATGATTTGGCAGATGGAGATGAAACACAAACCATCAATCCGTATTTCAATTATACTTTCAATGGCCGCCTGTTTTACGATTTCAATGATAACCTCCGCGCCTTTTTTTCTGGAAGGTATTTTCTTCAAGATTTTAATGAACCCTCGGGTACGAGTGAAGAAAGAGACGGGAATTTGCAACTTAGAGTTGACCATAAACTATCAAAAAAATCAAAATTTGAATACGAGCTCTACTACACGAATTATGTAACCAATGAACAAAGTGTGGACCCTATCAATAATGAGGTTCTTTTTGAAAATGATTTTGACCAAAAATTATTTCGACCTGAAGTTCGGTTCAATCAAACTTTTGGGGACAACAACACCCTAACCACAGGGGGCGGTTACAATTTCGAAAATTTGAATCGCTCCCTTTTTGCTGAACAAGTTTCTTTTGATTCCCAATATGTCTTCGCCCAATACGATTTTGAACCATTTGACAAACTGAACATTATTGTGGGCGCGCGTTTCGACAACCACAGCGTATACAATTCCCAACTCAGCCCTAAAATTTCGGCGAGATACGCCATTACGCCTCACTTTTCGGTAAGAGGTTCTGTGGGCAGTGGTTTTAAAGCACCTGATTTCAGACAACTGTATTTGGACTTTACCAACGCACAAGGCGGTAATTACTCCGTTTTTGGGAAAGAAGTGGAGCGCCAAGGAATACAAAGGCTCATTGATAATAATGAAATCACACGGGACGAAAACAATGAAATCATTCTACGCGTTCCTCTTGAAGAACTAGGTGAACCTTTGGACGCCGAAAGTTCCATAGGGTATAATCTTGGTTTTGTTTACAAGAAGGGCGATTTCTCAGGAGAAATCAACTTCTACAGAAATGATTTCACCGACCTTATCGATACGGAAATATTGGCTACCAAAACGGGAGGTGCCAACATCTTTGGTTATGTCAATCGTGAAAGTGTATATACTCAAGGACTCGAAGTAGACCTGAGGTACAAACTGCTTGACCATCTGAATCTTTCAGCTGGGTATCAATTGCTGTACGCCTATGACAAGGATGTGGAGAGCGAATTAGAAGAAAATGGAGCTTTCGCTAGGGATCCCAATCGCAATAACGAAACGATAAGAATTGGTCGTGACGCGTACTTCGGTTTGGTAAACCGTTCGCGACATACGTTAAATGTCAAAGCTTTTTATGATATCCCAAAATGGGATGCCAATGCTAATGTAAGAGTAGTCTATCGCAGCAAGTTTGGGTTGACCGATGATAATGGAAACGGATTTTTAGATGACTTCGATGACACTTTTGTCGATGGCTACGCTCTGGTCAATTTGTCTTTTGGAAAAACATTTTTTAAGCACTATCAGCTTCAACTAGGCGCGAACAATTTACTCGATTTTAGAGGGGAAAGCCCTTTTTCCTCGGTAGAAAATCGAATCCTTGTCAATCCTGGGATTCAGCTTTTCGGAAGAATAAACATTCAATTTTAAACAATTAACTATAACAAGGATTACTATGAAAACAACCGTAAAACTTTTCACTTTGTTTTTTGCCCTATTCGCTTTTGTTGCCTGTAGCGACGATGATGAAGGGGTACCAGAAGAATTTACTGTAACCGCTGTTTCCCCTGAGTCAGGCACGGTAGGAACAGAAATCACCATTACTGGCACTAATTTCCCATCTGATGCATCCGATGTAACCCTAACTATTGGAGGTGTATCTGCTGCAATTACTTCTATATCAAGCACGCAAATCATAACCACGGTACCTGCCGGAGCAAGCACAGGTGCTGTGAGCGTGACCGTGGATGGTACAGCCAAAAATATCTCAACGGAGTTTAGGGTATTGGCAGATTTAGAATCTGGAACTGTAGAGAATCTTTTTGCACCGCAAACTGGTGGCCAAGGACAAGGTGAGATTGGTGGTGAGTTCAACAAATTCAGTTTTGCCACAGGCCTAGAAACCGACAGCGAAACTGAATGGGATATAGCTTTCCGAGGCACGACCATAGCAGTCAACGGGGGTGCTGTCACAGGTACGAATGACGCGCCCGCTCGAAATGGAAACGGTGGCGCTGCTATTGAAGATGCCTTGTTTAGTGAAATTACCTCTGCTGATGGACTTACCTATGCACAAGACGGTACTGGTGTTTTCGCCATTCCTACTGGAAGCGATAATGGCTGGTACAACTACAATTTCATGACCAACGTAGTTAGCCCACTTCCTGGCAAGATTCTCATTTTCAGAACGCATGATGACAAATATGCCAAAGTTGAAATCTTGAGTTATTATGAAGATGCACCTGCTTCTCCTGATGGATTTGCGGATTCCGCTCGCTACTACACCTTCAACTACGTGTATAATCCCAACCAAGGAGAAACCGATTTAACCAGCGCTGAATAAATGGGAAAAGCCATTCAAATACTATTTATCGTATTTCGACTTGTATTGGGAGGTATGATGGTTTATGGCGGAATTCAAAAATTTCAAAAGCCTATCCCCAAACCAGTGGAGGTAGTAGAAACCGCATCAAAATTCACTTCTCCTGAAAAGGAAAGCACTTTGCAAAAAATACTATATATCAGTGGCGCAAAGCAGACGGGATACTTTTGGCAAGTACTTGGAGTTTGCGAACTCCTTTTTGGACTGCTATTGATTTTGCAGGGCACCAGTTTTATTGGAGCCGTTTTTTTGCTCCCCATAACCCTTCACATTTTCCTATTCCACCTGTATTTGGAAAGTGATGAAATGGGTGAACTTTTGCAAACTGGAGGCTTGTTTGCCATCAATATCCTTTTGGTGTTGAAAGAACACAAAAAATGGAAACACCTCCTTTGGATTAAACCAATTTAGTTGAGTTAGTTTGGTCAGTTCTAGAGAAGCGGGGAGTTATGTCTGGTCCCCGCTTTTCTTTTTTCCTCCCATATGGAATTTGCTGTTAACTACCTTTCGAAGCTTCGTGATATGAAAAAAGAGTTTCCAGACTATTTTTTGGGTATTAGGCTCATTTCTGAAATAACTATTTTGCAGCTTTAAGAAGTTGTGAAACCACCCAAACACATCCTGCCTGTTATTGTCATTGCACAATTCTTTTGTACTTCGTTGTGGTTTGCGGGGAATGGTGTTCTGAACAGTTTGCTGGCTGAAAAAGGAATCGCTATTTCTGTCGGAACAGTCACCGCCTCAGTACAATTCGGTTTCATTATTGGCACATTGCTTTTTGCAATACTCACCATTACCGACCGATTTTCACCTTCTAAGGTTTTTTTGGTTTGCGCGGCTCTTGGAGCCTTGTGCAATTTGGGAATGGTTTGGAAAACCTCAGGTTCGGAGCTGCTATTGGCCTCTCGCTTCACTACTGGTTTTTTCCTTGCAGGCATTTATCCGGTTGGGATGAAGATAGCAGCAGATTACTTTGACAAGGGTTTGGGTAAATCATTGGGGTACTTGGTGGGTGCCTTGGTTGTGGGAACCGCACTTCCCCATTTTTTAAAATGGCTTACGGCTCTTCTCCCCTGGCAATACGTCATTTTTAGCACTTCATTTCTCGCAGTAGTTGGTGGGATACTTATGGTTTCTTTAGTGCCAGATGGTCCTTTTCGTAAATCTAGTCAACACCTAGACTTGATGGCTTGCTTTTCCATTTTCAAGAAGAAAGATTTTCGTGTAGCTGCTTTTGGTTACTTCGGGCACATGTGGGAACTCTACACTTTTTGGGCTTTTGTTCCCATTCTACTAAGACTGTTTATGGAGTTCCATAAAATACCTGAGCTATCCATTGCTTTCTGGTCATTTTGCGTTATTGCCATTGGTGGGTTGGCTTGTGTTCTTGGCGGATACATTTCACAAAACCATGGTGTAAAACGCACAGCAAGGTCAGCACTTTTATTATCCGGATTGTGCTGTTTGCTTTCGCCTTTGGCACTACTCTACGCTCCTTTACCTCTATTTCTCATCTTCCTCTTGTTTTGGGGAATGGTAGTCATTATGGATTCTCCGCTGTTTTCTACCTTAGTCGCCCAAAGTACACCTCAAACTATTAAAGGCACTGCATTGACCATCACCAACTGCATTGGGTTTGCTATTACGATTGTAAGCCTTCAACTTATCCAGCTCCTTCAAGGTATCTTACCTGATGTTTTTCTTTTTATGGTGTTGGCTCTTGGCCCCACGTTTGGATTAATAGGATTGTTTAGAAAGTAATTTAATCCTTCCATTTTGACATTTATAACTAAAATACCCTCTCCTACAACAAAGGGGAGGTGTCCTGATAGCAAAATCAGGACGGAGGGGTAATTTTTATTTTTAACTACCACCACTACCAGATCGTATCTTACTTATGCAAATTCACAACAAGAAAATACTTAAACCCTTCAGAAAACAACTGCGCAAAAATCCAACCCCAGCAGAAGCCTTTTTATGGAAATATCTAAAAGGAAAGAAATTAGAAGGAAGAAAGTTCAGAAGACAACATAGTATTGATTTTTACATTGTGGATTTCTATTGTGTCTCTGAAAAGTTAGTCATCGAGCTGGATGGCCAAGTACATTTCAATCCTGCTACACAGGAAAAAGACCACATCCGAACCCAACATTTGGAAGGTTTAGGAATCAAAGTAATTAGGTTTGAGAATAAACAGGTTTTTGAAAATTTGTCTTCCGTCTTAAAGGAAATAAAGCGCAATTTTAGAAAATAGCTTTCGAGAAGTATCAACCCTTTTGTCCTTCGGACATCTTCCCTTTAAGGGAAGATGCTTTTTTCGAGCGGTCAAGGGAATCAAAAACAAGTTTTAGAAACCAAAACTTTACCCCTGAAGGTGTGCACCAAAAGACTATTACAACTCGCAATGCCGAACGGCCTCAATGGTCTTATCTAAATCCGCATAGCTTAAGGCATCATTCAGGAAATAACTCTCAAAAGCTGAAGGCGGTAAGTACACCCCTTGTTTCAACATACCGTGGAAATACTTTTTAAAGCTATCATTGTTTCCTTTGCCGGAAGAAGCGAAATCCATAACTGGTTCATCGCAAAAATGGACTGAAATCATGCTCCCAAACCGATTGATTTGATGTGTCACACCTCTTTCCGTTAAAACTGCTGCCACACCTTTATGTAGGTATTCCGTTTTTTCTGCAAGACTGTCAAATACCTCTGGTTTTTCACTCAGTTCTTTGAGCATAGCAAGTCCGGCACTCATAGCCAAGGGATTTCCACTTAAAGTACCTGCTTGATAAACGGGTCCTTCTGGGGCCAGATGCGCCATGATTTCTGATTTGGCTGCAAAAGCACCTACAGGAAGTCCACCTCCGATAACCTTTCCGAACATGACGATATCCGCATCGATGCCCAGTGCTTCTTGTGCACCACCTTTTGCCAATCGGAACCCAGTCATGACCTCATCGAACAATAATAAAATACCTTCTTGGGTACACAATTCGCGTAGACCGTGGATGAATTCATCTGTTGGAACAATACACCCCATGTTTCCCGCAACCGGCTCAATGATAATGGCTGCAATCTCATCCTTATTGGCCGCAACCAAGTCTTTTACCCCTTCCAAATCATTGTAATTCGCCAATAGGGTATCTTTTGCCGTACCCTGTGTCACCCCAGGACTATTTGGGCTTCCGAATGTAACCGCTCCACTTCCTGCTTGAATCAAAAAAGCATCAGAATGTCCGTGATAACAGCCAGCAAACTTGATAATTTTATCTTTTCCGGTATACCCTCTAGCCAATCGAACTGCACTCATGCACGCCTCGGTGCCACTGTTCACAAAACGAATCTTGTCGATGTTGGGCACCATCGAAACCGCCAATTGCGCCAGCTCAGTTTCAATTTCCGTAGGCATTCCAAAGGAAGTTCCCTTTTTTGCCTTCTCAATTACTGCGTTGATAACAGGCTCATAGGCATGTCCTAAAATCAATGGACCCCAAGAGGCGATGAAATCTATCAACTGGTTGCCATCTTCATCGTAGAGGTAAGCACCTTTGGCTTCTTTCACAAATATCGGGTCGCCGCCAACGGCCTTAAAGGCTCTTACAGGAGAATTCACTCCTCCCGGAATGTATTTTTTTGCTTCAGCGAACAGTGCGCTACTGCGTTGATAAATCATTTGGATTTTTCTTTTCGAATGTTCAAAACCTGACCGATGGACAGTGAAGATGAATCAAGATTGTTCAATTGCATCAACTCGTCTACTGAAATATTGTACCGCTTGGAAAGGGCGTACAGCGTGTCTCCCTTTTCAACCACATGGGTAAACACTTTATATTTTTTGGGTTTTCGAACTTCAGAAAGACCTCCTCGGACAACAGCTTCATCAAATTGGTCCAGGTTGTAGCGCTCAATCAAGTAAATCAATTTTTGTGGGTACTTACGGTCCGTAGCATAACCCGCTTGGCGCAAACCATGGGCCCATTTTTTGTAGTCATCACGTCGATAATTGAACAGAAATTTATATCTGGAACGTGATGATAAGAAAATACTATGATCCCGAAACGAAAACATCGGGTGATTGTATTTTCGAAAGCGCTCCCCTCTTTCGTCATCGTCATGAAAATCAAACTCACCTTCCCAACCGGTATGGCATTTTATTCCAAAGTGGTTGTTGGTTTTACGGGTCAACTCTCCTTTGCCCGAGCCGCTTTCCAAAATCCCTTGCGCCAGAGTGATACTAGCCGGAATACCAAAAGCTTTCATTTCGTATTGGGCGATTTCAGAGAAGGTTTCAATGTATTCTTCGGTAGAAGCAATAGGAAACTTCACAAAACGCCCCGGATTTTCCGGCATGGGGTATAAATCCTTGTTTGCAGGGTCGGTCCTTGGGGTATTTCCGTTTCGGTCGGGTGTTTTGACCGTTTGGGTAGTTCTTTTCGGGTTTTGCGTCCTTGCCGTTCTCTTTTTAGTACCGCAACTGGCCAACAAAAGTGTTAGCACCATTACCGTTCCCATTAGCTTTCTCATATCTCCAATAAGGGCATTTTCCTCTGTTTCAATCTTTGGTTCATTCCGATGTTACCTTGTAATCCACCGGTGTGAATGGCGAGAATCTTACTTCCTTTTTGGAAATGGCCTTTTTGTATCAAATCCACAATTCCAAACATCATTTTTCCCGTGTAAACGGGGTCAAGCGGAATATCTGTTTCTTTTTTAAAGGTGTTGATGAAATTCACCAAGACTTCATTCACCTTGCCGTAGCCTCCAAAATGATAGTCTGAAATCAAATTCCAGTTATCTCGCTTCACAAAAGTAGCAATATCTGCTTTTAAAAAATCACCCTTGAGCGCGGGAAAGCCCAAAACGGTGTGATGCTGTTCTGAAGCATTGATTACACCGGATATGGTTCCGCCCGTACCAACTGCACAACAAACGTGGTCAAAAGATGCATCTTCCTCGGTTAGAATCTCCATACATCCTTTCACAGCTAAAGCATTGGTTCCGCCCTCGGGAAGTATCATGGGATTTTCATACTTCGTTTGCAGCACTTCGACAAAGCGCTTTGTGTTCTTTTCACGATATTCTTCTCTGGATACAAAGTCTAATTGCATTCCATATGCAAATGCCCTTTTTAAAGTGGGGTTATCCTTCCATTGATTTTGCAGTTCCTCCCCTCGAATAATGCCGATGGTTTCAAATCCATGTTCGTGGCCAGCGCAAGCCACTGCTAGAATGTGATTGGAATACGCTCCTCCAAAGGTGAGGAGTTTGGTATATTTTTCCTTTTTTGCTCGCTGGAGGTTGTATTTGAGTTTGCGTAATTTATTTCCTGAAATTATGGGATGTAACAAGTCATCCCGTTTCAGGTATAACCGAACTTCAAAGGAATCCAATCCAGGTATTTCAACACGTTGATTCACCGGAGCGTCCATCTAAAACTAGCGAACCAAATAATCGAGAAAGCTGAAGGGTTTCCGTCCAGCTAAATACTTTGGGTTTTTCTCATTGGCATAGGCTTCACGTTCAAAACTAATGTTTTGGTATGCGCGATAACTATCCAGATACAAAATTGTACGTATGAGCCACTCTAGAATATAGAAAAGATAAAAGGGAAGTATGAGCAATTCGCTCTGCTGTCTTAGGTGGATTTTTTCGTGGTTTATCAATACTTCGTCCTTTTTTAGGGCATCATCTTTTAAGATGATAAAAGGCCAAAGAGATAATCCGACGTAATTGCGATAGAACAAATGTTTGAAAATCAAAATCACAAGAATCCGTACTAATCTTCTTTCAAAGATAACTGCAAAATCTTCAGTTCAGTATGTGAGCACTTCAATTCAATTAACAATTTCGGTGAAAGACGGTTTTCGTAAGATGAATGGCAAAACATGGAAGACTTACCTTTGTATGGCGTAACTTTAAAAGAAGTAGCACCAATGCGCAAATTCATTCCTTTAGAAGAAGGAGACTATTACCTCTCAGAGAAAGGGTACAAGGTCTTTACCGAGCAATACCATTTAAAAAGAGGGTATTGCTGCCAAAGTGGTTGCAGGCACTGCCCATATGGTTATGATAAAAAAACCAATCAACAGGCCTAAAAAGAGGGGTTTCGGCATAATTGTTGATGCTTAAATTCAAAGGTTTAGGTATAAACTCAAAAAAGATTACTATGAAGAACATCAAACTATTTTCCCTGGCGATTTTGGCCCTCGGCCTATTGGCTTCCTGCTCTTCCGTACGCGTTGTTGCAGATTATGACCAAAAAGTAGATTTTCAAACCTACGATACCTTCGCGTTTTATAAAACAGGAATTGATCGTGCACAAATTTCCGATTTGGACAAAAAGCGAATTTTGCGCGCCATCGATGCTGAAATGAGCGCTCGCGGTTTTACCAAATCGCAAGAACCTGACCTTTTAGTAAGCATTTTCACCAAAGAAAGAGAAGAAGTTGACGTCTTCAACAACAATATTGGTTGGGGCTGGGGCTGGGGTGGCTTCTACAATCCTTGGATTTGGGGTCCCGGATGGGGCTGGGGCGGCGGCAATATGGTCAGCACCCGTACCGAAGGCTCTTTGTATATTGACCTCATTGATGCCAAAAGCAAGGAATTGGTCTGGCAAGGGCGTGGCGTCGGCACCCTGAACAACATCAAAAACATTGAAAAGAAAGAAAAAAGGATACGGGAGTTCGTTTCCGAAATTCTTGAGGAATATCCTCCGGCGAACCGAGTAGCCGCAAACTAAGAGTACAAAAACCGCTTTAAAAGCGGTTTTTTTCTGTCCAAGGTTTCCACATGAGGATTTCGTAAATTTATAAGCACTAAAGCAGTATTGATGGGATATGAATCAAATCCAATTTTAGATAAACTTCCAGAGCATTTAAAGCAGTTCATCAAACCGCAGGATTACGAGGCCTACACGGCCATTAACCAAGCAGTTTGGCGCTACGTGATGCGAAAAAATGTAGCCTATTTGGGCAAGGTGGCACACGCCTCCTACGTCGACGGTTTGCACAAAACGGGAATCTCCATTGAGCATATTCCCAATATGTACGGCATGAACCGTATTTTAAAAGAAATCGGTTGGGCTGCCGTAGCCGTTGATGGTTTTATTCCTCCCTCAGCTTTTATGGAATTTCAGGCTTACAATGTGCTGGTCATTGCTTCGGATATCCGACAATTGGAAAACATCGAATATACCCCAGCACCTGACATAATCCACGAAGGCGCGGGACATGCACCCATCATCGCCAATCCTGAGTATGCTGAATACCTGAGACGTTTTGGGGAAATTGGAAGCAAAGCCATTTCCAGTGCAAAGGATTATGAGTTATACGAAGCGGTACGACATTTATCTATTATCAAAGAAGCCAACGGGACCTTACCAGAAGAAATTCGCATCGCTGAGGAAAAAATAGCAGACCTTCAGCAAAACATGGGGAAACCCAGTGAAATGGCCTTAATCCGAAATTTACATTGGTGGACCGTAGAATATGGCTTGATTGGAACCCTTGAAAAACCTAAAATCTACGGTGCGGGTTTACTGTCTTCTATCGGAGAAAGTGAGTGGTGTATGACAGAAGATGTTACCAAGCTTCCCTATACCTTGGAAGCAGCAAATATGCCGTTCGATATTACCAAGCCACAACCGCAACTGTTCGTAACTCCAAATTTTGCACATTTGAGTCAAGTGCTCGAAGATTTTGCGAATACCATGGCATTGCGAACCGGAGGACTTTCAGGGGTTGACAAACTCATAGCTTCCAAGGCGCTAGGTACCATCGAATTGAGTACAGGTATTCAGATTTCAGGACATTTTCATAATATCATTTCGCATGAGGGTAAACCCATATACTTCAGAACGGTTGGGGCTACGGCTTTGGCTTACCGCGAAAAAGAATTGGTAGGACATTCCGTTTTAGACCATCCCGAAGGGTTTGGCTCCCCAGTAGGTAAATTAAAAGGCATCAACTTGGCCATTGAAGATATGAGCCCGAGAGATCTTCGAGCCTATAATATTTTTGAAGGCAAACAAGTATCCCTTGAATTTGAAGGTGGTGTAAAAGTAGAAGGCACCATTGTGACGGGAACACGAAACCTTCAAGGTAAAATCATCTTGATTACTTTTCAAGATTGCAAGGTGACGCACGATGGCAAGCTGCTATTTTTACCGGAATGGGGACTGTACCATATGACCGTTGGACGGGAAATTGTTTCCGCCTTTAACGGCCCTGCCGATTTAAAAAGTTTCGATTTGATTACCCACGTTCCAGAAGAAGGAACGATAAAAACGGAGCTGAGTCCGAACCAAGAAAAGTTGGAGCAGTATTACCAGCAGATTCGGGATTTCAGGGAACAGAAAAACCCTACCATTTCAAGACACAAAGTTTTCATGGAATTGGAGAAACATTTCCCTGATGACTGGCTCTTGCCCGTAGAACTTTACGAATTGGCCGTTAAAAATGGTGACAGTGGATTCGCCAAAGACATTTTGGCCCATTTGGAAAAAGTAAAGCAGAACCATCCTAATTTCGGAGCCTTAATCGACGATGGCATTGCGGTCACGAATGCAGAGCGGGTCAAAGCTTAAGTTGCTGCTGATTCTCTTGATTGTTTTTTAGAATTGCGATTTCAGCCTCTCGCCGCGGATAGTATAAAATTTGATGTTCTTCTCCGTTTCGTGAAAGGGTGAGCTGAACTTCCTTTTCCGGGTTGCCATACCAAATACTTCGTGAAAGCACGAGGTCTCCTCTTTGCACCCCAGCTTTTTCCGCAGCACTTCCCGAAACCACCCTCACCACCTCAGTCTGGTCTTTGTTAAAAGCAAAACCTAGTTCGTATAGGATGGTATTGTTTTCATATGCGAGGCCTTGTGCTTCAAAAAAATCTTGGAAGGGTATCGGATTTCCATTTTCAATAAAGCGGGTATATCCAATTTGGTCTGCATCAGGTAAATAATGTGTCATGTGTTCCAGAAACAATTCACGATTAAACTTGTTCCCTTCATCCGCTGCCGCTAGTAATTCTAACATAAAGTCATCCAGACTGTACTTTCCCTGAGATGTTTTTTGAATGGTATAATCCAAGTAGAAAGCATACAAAGCACCACGGAAATAAGGAAGCTTTTGATATTCCGGGTTCGTCCAGAAGTTGTTGTAATTGACTTCACTATTGGGTACCTCCTTTATGGATAAGGCTTCTAGGTTTTTAATCATGTCATTCATGGAACTGATAAAAAACGCTGCCCCCAACCCATTGATTTTATGCTTTGCAACATTTTTATAGGTGTAGTATTCGGTAAAACCTTCGCTAAACCAATACTCTAGTTCTTCGTTGTCATTTTGAATGCGGTGTCCTATCCAATTGTGCAATAACTCGTGATTGAACAGATGCACCATTTGTTCCATGTCAATATAGTTGTTGTTCGAAAAGGACGTAGCAAACGAATTCGTGAGTCCAGTACCTTGACAGCTACTCCCTAATTCTTGTTCGAACGGTTGCATGGTCACCGTGAAATAAGGCTGGCTATGGTCATTCCAAAAGTCTCGTTGAACGGTGCTGGTTTTTTCAAGCAAGGTTTTCATTTCTTCAGGCGTAAACGGAACCCAATCCCCACGCGTAGCAAGGAAAACTTTATTGTCTTGTATCGTAATTTCTTGGATGTTAAAGTCTCCTCCCAAAAAAATAGCACTATGAAATTCTTCGGGAGCAATAGCAACTATTTCTTGTATACTTGAATTACTGCCAAAACTGTTGTGAACTACTTGTGGAGCATCAAATCCTTTCCAAAGCAACCGAATATCCAAGGTTGGTACATCTACCTCGGGCAACATAAACAGGTTGTGTGAAAAAACATGAAAATATTCTGGTAGAATAATCGGCCTATAGGTTACACTAGTATTTATGGGGTGGTCAAAATCCTGTTTCAACGCATATTCAAATTCAATATTCTCTAGGTTTTTGGGGTATTGGAGTATCACCTGACCCGTCTTTTTATCCATGGAAACCTCTCCCTTCACCCCCAAAAGATTTGCATAGTGAACGGTATTATGAAGATTTTCTTCCCCCCAAGTACGGTCTTGATAGGTTAAAATGGTCTGACCACAGGAATCGGCAGGAAGGGTCATTTTGACCTTCAACAATTGAAGGGAATCCTGGTCAACCTGCGTAATTTCATATTCTACATCCCATATCTTTTCAGGTTGACAATTTATCAGCAAACACAATACTCCGATTATGGTGAAAATTCTTTGTCCCATTTTTTTGGTTTGAGTAAGAGACGAAACAAAAAAAGTAATGTCACACATTACTCCAAAAAGGCATCGCTTTCATGGATAGTATTCCCCTCATATACCAAAGTCCACCCCATGGTTTCCGTGAGCAGCAATATTCTTGAAAGCTCGCTTAAAAAGCGGTTCTCCGAATTGGAAACCAATGAAGAGGCTTCAATCTTTTTCAGTAGAGACCGCTTCACATTGTCTTTTATAGTATTGTAATCTTTTGCTTCAAAGGGATTTAAATAATCTGCAGTTACATCATAATATTCAAAGTCTGGATTGATGTTGATTTCTGGTTCCGGAAGATATTTTACCGTAACCGTTTTGGTTTCGGTATCAATTTCATAGGTCAATTGGCGCATATCGTAACTAATACTGACTGCGGCATTGACCACCACCAAGGCTTTTTTATCGGCAGTCAACATAGGTCCAAAAAGTTCTTTGGAATCCTTGTAACTATATACCTCAGAAAAATGGCCTTCTGAGACTATCAATTTGGAAACATTCTTCAGTTCCTGTTGAATCAGCATAGAGCTTTCTTCCAGAACTACACTTTCTTGTTTGCGCTCCGCACAAGACTTATAAATGAGTACAGAGGTCAACGCCAGTAGCGCTCCAGCAAGCACTTTTTTCATGTATCGAATTTTATCCGTGGGTATCGTTCCTGAAGATACTCAATTTTGGCAGCCAACTGTTTTTGCCGCATGCTATTCGCTTCTGAGTTTGGATTTATAGGTCTGTGGGCTAATCCTTTTTGTATTCCATCAATCTCTTTCATGGTGGTTTTTGCTTCTTCAGAAATCCAGGCATCGGTAAACTTTTCCCAGAGATAATCAATAGCCAATGCATTCGGATGAACCAGGTCCTTTTCATAAAAGCGATAATCCCGTAGCTCATCCATTACAATTTCGTACGCTGGAAAATAGGCGATATCCTTGCCAGGGTGTTGGTCTAAAAGATGATGCAAAGCGTGAATTAAATGCCCTTTACTACGTTGGTTTTCCACAAAACCATCTTTCAAATGGCGTACTGGCGAAATGGTAAAAAGAAGTTGCGTATTCCTATTCAACTCTCTTGCTAGGAAAACGATTCGCTCCAAACTTTTGATAAGCACCTTGGGAGATAGTAATTTCTTCTCGAATTCCTTTTGGGGCACTTTGTGGCAATTAGCCACGGTTTGGTTGTTTGTACCTTGGTAATATACCCAAGCGGTTCCAAGAGTGATGCACACATGCGAAGCTTCTTCCAAAAAAGCCCTTGTCCTTTGTAAAGCCGAATTTAGCTTCTCCAGCAATTCTTTCTTGGACGGACTGCTCAACCTTGAGTGCGCATCGAAGCAATGCCAAAGTCCATGATGCTGAAAAACATCACCCTCAGTATACGGTTTCTGGGTTACCACTCTATCCAAAAAGGCTTCAATCGCAAGTGGATGAAAAAGAATTCCGAAGGGATTTTGCTGAATTTCGAACTTAAAGTAGTCCAATTTTTCGCCTATGTTTTCGGTAAAACAAGAACCCAACAATAGTACTTTGCTTTGATAATCGATAGGCGATTGCCCTTTTTCTAATGGAACTTGGGCATATAATTTCATTGCAGATAGGCTTCAGCCGCTTTTAGGGCTTCTGGAATTCCATCGGGATTCTTGCCCCCAGCCGTGGCAAAGAAAGGTTGTCCGCCACCACCGCCTTGAATGTGTTTGCCCAATTCTCTCACAATAGTTCCCGCATTGAGATTTTTATCCGCAGCTAGCGACTTGGAAATGTAGCAACCCAGCAAGGCTTTCCCTTCCTTTTCAGCGGCAAGCAGTAAAAACAAATTATCTATTTGTCCTCCAATTTCAAAAGCCAAATCTTTGATGCCACCAGCGTCTAAATCCACCTTTTTAGCCAAGAATTGAACCCCATTTATGGTACTGAGTTCTGATATCAAATCGTTTTTAAGGCCTTTGGCTTTGTCCTTTAACAAGAGTTCCACCTGCTTTTTCAACTGGGCGTTTTCGTCTTTCAAGCCTTCCACAGCTTTTACAGGGTCTTTGGTGTTGTTTAGCAAGTCTCGAATCTCGAAAAGGGTTCGGTTGTTTTCAAAATAAAAGGCTTTCACCGCGTCAGAAGTAATGGCTTCTATTCGTCGAATACCTGCTGCCACAGCTCCTTCGGAAACAATCTTAAAGTGCCATATATCCCCTGTGTTGTTCACGTGCGTTCCTCCACAAAGTTCGATGGATTGTCCAAAACGAATGGTTCGTACTGTATCCCCGTACTTTTCTCCAAAAAGGGCCATGGCCCCTTGTTCCAAGGCTTCTTTTACCGGTACATTGCGATGCTCTTCCAAAGGAAGATGTCCTTCAATTCGAGCGTTTACAAAATTCTCAACATCGCGCAATTGTTCTACTTCCAACTTGGCAAAATGCGAAAAGTCAAATCGGAGGTATTTTGAATGTACAGCGGAGCCACGTTGTTCCACATGGCTTCCCAAAACCTCGCGCAAAGCTTGGTGCAACAAGTGTGTTGCGGTATGGTTGCTCGCAGTTCGGAAACGCTGCTTTTCATCTACGGAAGCCTTGAATTCTTGGTGTACATCTTTTGGCAGGTTTTCGGTAAAATGAACAATCTCGTTGTTTTCTTTTTTGGTATCCACTACGTACACCACATCTCCACCTTGGGATTCCAAATATCCTTTATCTCCTACTTGGCCACCGCTCTCGGGATAAAAAGGTGTTAGGTTGAATACCAATTGAAATCGCTCCCCTTCCTTTTTGGTCTTCACCTTGCGATACTTCACCAATTTCACTTGGGTTTGCAAGGTATCATACCCCACAAATTCTTGTTCTTTGTCTTCCGAGAGAACGGTCCAATCTTCTTTGGATACTTCGGAAGCGGCTCGCGAACGTGTTTTTTGCGCCTCCAGGGATTTCTCGAAACCAGCCATGTCCAAAGCATAGCCCTGCTCCTCAAGTATCAGTGACGTCAAGTCAATCGGAAACCCGAAAGTATCGTACAGTTCAAACGCTTTGTCGCCAGCAATGGTCTTGTCCTTTGCGGATTTCATTACTGAATTCAAAAGGACCAAACCTTGTTCCAATGTGATCAAGAACGAGTTCTCCTCTTCCTTGATGACGTTCTCAATCAATTGGTATTGCTCCTTCAATTCCGGAAAGGCTTGCCCCATGGTTTCACCCAAAACCTTTACTAACCGAAAAATGAAAGGTTGTTTCGTATCTAAAAACGTGAAACCATAACGAATGGCTCGTCTTAAAATCCTTCGAATCACGTAACCCGCACCTGTATTGCTTGGCAACTGTCCATCCGCTATGGCAAAAGAAACGGCCCTGACATGGTCTGCCACCACACGGATTGCGATATCGGTCTCCTCATTTTTACCGTATTCATGTCCCGTAATCGTCTCTATTTCGCGAATCAAAGGCGTGAAAACATCCGTATCGTAGTTCGATTGAACTTTTTGCAGCACCATACACAGTCGCTCGAAGCCCATCCCAGTATCGACGTGTTTTTGAGGAAGATTCTCTAAACGTCCATCCGCTTTACGATTGTACTGCATGAAAACAAGGTTCCAGATTTCAACCACTTGTGGATGGTCTTGGTTGACCAAACTGGCTCCTGGAACTTTAGCTTTATCTTCTTCAGACCGAATGTCTACATGAATTTCAGAACATGGACCACATGGGCCCTGCTCACCCATCTCCCAAAAGTTATCCTTTTTGTTGCCCATAATGATTCGGTCTTCCGGAACAATGGCCATCCATAAGTCTAAGGCTTCTTGGTCCATACCAAGATTATCTGCATCATCACTTCCTTCGAACACTGACACGTACAAACTATCCTTATCAATTTTGAAGACCTCGGTCAACAATTCCCAAGCCCAAGCAACAGCCTCTGTTTTGAAATAATCTCCAAAACTCCAGTTGCCCAACATCTCGAACATGGTGTGATGGTAGGTGTCTTTTCCAACCTCATCCAAATCGTTATGCTTTCCACTTACCCGAAGACACTTCTGGGTATCGGCAATACGTTTGGCTTCCGAAGTGGAATTCCCAAGGAAAAATTCTTTGAATTGGTTCATCCCAGCATTGGTGAACATTAGGGTAGGATCGTCCTTCATGACCATCGGTGCAGATGGTACGATTTTGTGGGATTTTCCTTTGAAAAACTCCAAAAAAGCAGCTCTAATTTCCCGTGATGTCATTGTATTTGCTAGGGTTTTATTAAAATTAACACTTTGTACAAAACAATCTTTATATTTGTGTGTTTTGATAAAAAGAATGGGCTAAAATAGGATAAAATCCCATCATGCATAAAGTTAAGTACTATTACGATCCAGATACCCTTTCCTATCGAAAGATAGAACCCAAGAAGTCGAGAAAATACCGCAACTTGTTTTTTTTCGTGCTGGGCTCTTCATTGTTTGGATTCTTGGCTTTAATTATTCTTTTGAACACCAGCTGGATCAATACCCCCAAGGAACTGTCTTTGCAAAGGGAGGTTAATAACTACGAGCTTCAGTTTGCTATTTTGGACAAGAAGATGGACCAGATAGAACAGGTTCTGGGTAATATTGAAGAACGCGATAACAATATTTACCGTTTGTACTTTGAAGCCAATCCCATTCCAGAAGAACAACGACGTGCTGGTTTTGGTGGGGTAAACCGATATAAATCCCTTGATGGTTTCAACAATTCAGAGATCATTATTGACGCCACCAAACGGTTGGACGTCATTCAAAAACAAATGGTCATCCAATCCAAATCTTTAGACGAAATTGCACAACTGGCTGCTGAAAAAGAGAAGCTTTTGGCGTCTATTCCGGCGATTCAACCCGTTCGAAACGAAGACTTGAGGCGCATGGCCTCAGGATATGGATGGCGCTCCGATCCCTTTACAAAAGCGAGAAAAATGCACTGGGGAATGGATTTTAGTGCCCCCAGAGGAACACCAATCTTTGCCACGGGAGATGCTGTAGTAACAAGAGCGGATAACAAATCTTCAGGATACGGAAAGCATGTACGCCTAGACCATGGGTATGGATATGTAACCCTTTATGCCCACTTGAGTAAATACAATGTGAGCGTAGGGCAAAAGGTAAAGCGTGGAGACCTGATTGCATTTGTAGGCAATACCGGAAGGTCTCAAGCTCCTCACCTACACTATGAGGTTTTTAAAGACGGAGAGCGTATCAACCCTATTAACTTCTATTATGGAAGTTTGACGGCGAAAGAATTTGAAAATCTGGTCAAATTCGCCAACCAAGAAAATCAATCTCTGGATTAATGCATGTTGAACTGCCTGAGAAACGGTATTATGGCATTGGGGAAGTCGCCAAAGCCTTCGGCGTGAACACTTCACTCATCCGTTTTTGGGAAAAGGAATTCGACGTACTACAGCCCAAAAAAAATGCCAAGGGCAATCGAAAATTTACTCCACAGGATATTCAAAATCTCAAACTTATTTATCATTTGGTAAAGGAACGTGGTTTTACCTTGGAAGGTGCCAAAACCCATCTTAAGGAAGAGAAACTGAAGACTCTTTCAAAGTTTGAGATTATCGACAAACTCCAATTCGTTAAGGCTGAACTTTTGAAGATAAAAGACCAGCTGTAACAAAACACTACAATACAACACTTATTCAATAACCATAATAAACACTACAATGAAAAAATGGCTTATTCCTTTAATCATACTGGTAGTAATTGCTTTCGGAATCTATCAATGGGCTGTAGGCTTTAACAATACGGCTGTAGAACTTGAAGCGAACGCTAAGACCGCTTGGTCAAATGTCGAAAGTGCTTATCAGCGCAGAAACGACTTAATCGGCAACTTGGTCAAAACGGTACAAGGAGCAGCAGACTTTGAACGAGGTACCTTAAAAGATGTTATCGAGGCACGTTCTAAAGCCACCAATACCACCATTGATGCCAACAACATTACTCCAGAAAAGCTGGCAGCCTTTCAAGAGGCCCAAACTGGTTTGTCTTCAGCGCTTTCCAGACTTTTGGTTACGGTAGAACGGTATCCGGACCTCAAGGCAAATCGCAACTTTTTGGAACTACAATCGCAATTGGAAGGAACTGAGAACCGCATCAATGTCGAACGCAATCGGTTTAACGAAACCGTTAACCTTTACGACATCCATACCACAAAATTCCCTGGAAAGATTCTGGCGGGCTGGTTTGGTTTTGAGGAGATGCCTCGTTATAAATCCGACCCAGGTTCCGAAAATGCCCCGGATGTCAATTTTGAATTCGACTAAATATGTCCACAGTTGAAGCCTTTTTGACTTCCGAAGAGGAGCAGGAAATCGTACAGGCCATTTTAGCAGCGGAAAAGAACACTTCAGGAGAAATTCGAGTGCATATAGAAGCCTCAGCGACCATGGACCACTTTAGCCGCGCCCAACAAGTATTCCACTTCTTAAAAATGGACAATACCAAAGATGAAAATGGCGTGTTGATTTATGTGGCAGTGAACGACCGAAAATTCGTGATTTATGGAGACCGCGGGATTGACCGAGTTGTTCCGAGAGGATTTTGGGATACTACCAAAGATGTTATTGCAAACCACTTCAAATCAGGAGATTTCAAAACAGGGATTATTGAGGGAATTCTAAAAGCAGGAAAAGAGTTGGAACAACATTTTCCTTGGGAACATGGAGACACTAATGAATTGAGCGATGCAGTTTCCAAAGGCTAGTCTTTTTGTTTTTCTATTTCTTTTTACCGCACAGGTATCGGGGCAATACCCTATTCCCAAAAAGCCGGAAAAGATAGAAGACCAAACCAGTCTTTACGATTACATCAACCTATTACCAAAAACCCAAGCCAAACAGCTGGAACGGAAACTCATTAGGTATGCGGACAGTACTTCCACCCAAATTGTAGTGGCCATCATAGAATCTACGCAAGGAGAGGAAATAAAATTCCTTGCTGCCCAATGGGCGCATTCTTGGGGTATTGGACAAGCGGATGAGGACAACGGTATTTTTATTCTCCTGGCCAAAGGAGATAGAAAGGTGACCATACAAACAGGCTACGGAGTCGAATCTTCTTTAACAGACATGATGAGTCGCCGCATTATTGAAAACGAAATGGTTCCCAATTTTAAGTCTGGGGATTACTATGGTGGATTGAATGCTGGCGCGGATGCGATTTTTGAAGTACTCACCGGACAATTTACGGAAGACCGTTCGTTTGAAGACGGCTTTTCATTTAATGCACTGGTCCCCATCATCATTTTTATCATCATTTTCATTATTCTGTCTCGACGCAATCGAAACAATCCTGGGGGTCGTGGCGGACGACGCGGTTCGGGCATAGCCCTCTGGGACATTATCATCCTTAGCAATATGGGGCGAGGCGGCTACGGTGGCTCTTCGGGCGGTGGATTCGGAAGCGGAGGCGGCTTTAGCGGCGGTGGATTTGGAGGTGGTTTCGGCGGTGGTGGATTTGGAGGCGGCGGTGCTTCCGGAGGTTGGTAGCATTATTCATCGCTGAACGAAACGCTTAGCTCAATTCACCTTAATTTTTACGGTTTCCGATAGCAAACTACCATCTGACCCCATACCTTCCACATGAAGCAGTATTTCATCTTGATTGTTGATAGGCAACATTATAGAGGTAGGAACATCAGCACCGACAGGAACATTGGCTTTCCAATCCAAAGCGCCATAATTTTTAAAAATCGCGTTGGAATAGCTAGGGTAATTTGGGGTAAAATACGCTTGGGGTCTTGTATAACCATTTTTAATGGCAAACCTCAGAAACTTATCTCTTAACTCGGGTTTCTCATACGGACTTGACCTTAATACGATGCTGATATAAAACTTCTTCTCAATGTCGTAGTAAATTGCCCGTACCCTGGATAAAGGAATGTTCAATAACGATTCATCGACTGCCACCCGCTTATTTGATTTGGGAGAAAGAAGCACGTTTTCCATAAAACCTTCTGAATTCATTGCGCTCGAAGAGCTATAGCCCAAAGTGCTCAGGTAGCTGATAACGCTACCAAACCTTTTGATTTCAGCATCCCCAATTATCCTTCCTTCAGATATCGGTAAAAGAGTACCTTTCGGTATGAACATATCCGTCTTATCTGTTCTCAGCGCTTTTTTTGTAACAGTAACCTCATTTAGAACAATTATACGTTCACCAAGATTCAGGGTTTGGTCTACAGCAAAAGCTTCCCGCCGCATAGGCTCGCGTTTTTCAGTACGGGCCTTGAGCCATTCAGGAGTCTCTTTTACATAATCTCGGTTTGACTTGAATTCTACCTCAGCATTGGGTTTTCGAAGTTTTCCTTTGTTTCCCAATAGACTAAGCATGAGCGAGTCATTTTCGAAAAGTACCATATTACCTTCAAAGGATTTGCGACTGTCCAATTGGGAAAAATCAATCGCAGAAGACTCTTCGGAAACCAGTGAAACCTGATTTTCGATTTTGATATCCGCATCCAGTACCTTCCCGCGAAACGAAATGCCATTTTCAGAAGCAAATTCAATTTGAGCTGCTTTCAAGTTTTTAGACTGCCAATCGTAACGTCCCCAACCTTCAATAAGCAAGCGTTTGTCCAATTCAAATCGTTTTCTTCTATCCTGCCCGTCGAAAAAGTAATAATCTTCAAGTGTATTAGTCACATAGGGTCGGAGCAAAAATGACGTGATAACGGAATGATTAGGTGCATAAGCAGTACTTTCTGTAGGAAGTGCCGATACACTTAAGTTGACTTCCTTTTCGATATTTTTGGGTAAAATCAAATCAACTTGGATGGAATCTCGCAGAAAGGAAGGGCAGTGTTCTACTTCCAAATCTTCAAGAATAGGGCCTTTCACTTTATGATTGAAGAACATTCGTTGCGAGATTGGATTGAGGTCTTGGTCAAAAAGCACAGCGGTTAAAACCCCGTGGGGCAGCTTCTCTCGAAGGATAGATACAACGGCTTTGTCCTTATCTAGCGCGACATCTTCAAAGTAAATATAGGCATCTTGATAAATCGCCATCGTACAAAACTGCTCTTGGGAAACCGAAAAAGTCTCCTCTGAAGCCAGCAATTTGACTAGAATTTTATCCTTACCATTATTATCGATACTGAACCCAAACCTATCTTTTACCGCTTCGGGTAGTTCTGAAAAACTAGTCGGAAGACCAGGTCTTTTATGTTTCAACCGATAGCTTCTACCCGATTCGACCATAAAACCGGTTTGTCCTATCCCAAAACTGTTGGTCTTGATATTGCTTTGGATTACTTTTCCAGAGTCGTCTACCAGCTCCATATTTGAGGATGATACTCCGTGACCCAATTTGTTTTGAAGGTGTATACCAACGGTGTTGTAAGTACCTTCTATGAGATATCCCCCTTCAGGATAAACCGAAATCATTACTTCTTCTTCAAGATGCTCTTCAACCCTATCATTATCTTTTACAATTGAGATTTCTTGACGATACGGTTCCAAATTCTTGAAATTTCGCATGTAATTCGTCCATGCCAAAAGTGTATACTTTTCATTTACGAAGGTAGAATCAATAGGAATATAACCTTCTCCCATTCCGTTTTGGATGTAGACCAACTTTCGTTTGATTGGTTTCCCCTCCAAATCATAAAGGGCTACATGCAAATTGGAAGTAGATAGGGAAGGTAGTTGGGATTTCTGTTCTCTTACGTATGCTTTAAACCACAATCTTTCTCCCTCTAAAAAAGTGGTTTTGTTTAGATGCAGATGAATATTCTCCCAAATTTCAGTGGAGAGAACGGCTTCTTCGGAAACCTGACCAAAACCCGGTAATACAGCCGTAATGAAAAGAAATTTCAAGAAAACTATTCGCATTTTTGATAGCAGACATTTCTATCTAAAAATTACGAAATTATCCTCGGAGTTTACTTCTTCCGCATAAAAATAGTGATGGGAACTCCCGAAAAATCAAACTGTTCCCGGAGCTTGTTTTCCAGGAAGCGTTTATAGGGGTCACGGACATACTGTGGCAGGTTACAAAAGAAAGCGAACTGCGGATACGCCGTAGGCAATTGGGTGATGAATTTGATTTTGACGTATTTGCCTTTGTATGATGGCGGCGGCGTTTTTTCAATTACCGGAAGCATAGCGTCATTCAGCGCTCTAGTTTGGATGCGTTTGGAACGGTTTTTATAGACCTCAACTGCGGATTCAATCGCTTTAAAAATACGTTGCTTGTTCAACACCGAAACAAAAACGATAGGCACATCGGTAAATGGTTCTATTTGCTTTCGGATTTTCTGTTCATAATCCCGAACGGAATTGGTCGCTTTTTCCACCAAATCCCATTTGTTGACCAAAATCACAACTCCCTTGTTATTTCGCTGCGCCAACCAGAAGATGTTCTGCACCTGTCCATCAAAACCACGGGTAGCATCCAAAAGCAAGAGACAAACATCACTGTGTTCAATCGCTCGAATGGAGCGCATAACAGAATAGAATTCCAAATCTTCCTTGACCTTTGCTTTCCGACGGATTCCTGCCGTATCCACCAAATTGAACTCAAAACCAAAACGATTGTAGCGCGTGTCAATACTATCTCTTGTGGTACCTGCTACATCAGTAACGATATAGCGGTCCTCCCCAATCAACGCATTAATAAAAGAAGATTTCCCCGCATTGGGTCGACCTACCACCGCAAAACGGGGCACATCATCATCTTCTTCGACATTCTCAGGCAATACCTCAACCAAAGCATCGAGCAATTCTCCTGTACCACTACCATTGATACTCGAAATAGGAAAGACATCCCCAAGTCCCAAAGCATAAAACTCAGCTGCATCCGCCATGCGTTGGGCGTTATCTACTTTATTTACTGCCAAAAACAGGGGTTTATCCACCCGGCGTAAAAGCTTGGCTACTTCTTCATCCATTCCAGTCACCCCTGACTCCACATCTACAACAAAGATTACCGCATCCGCCTCGTCAATGGCCAACTCTACCTGCTTGTCGATTTCTTTTTCAAATACATCTTCGCTACCCACCACGTAGCCTCCGGTATCAATTACGGAAAACTCCTTTCCGTTCCAGTCACTTTTTCCATAATGGCGGTCGCGCGTCACGCCACTAACCGCATCAACAATCGCTTCTCGGCGTTGAATCAAACGGTTGAAAAAAGTGGACTTTCCTACATTGGGTCTTCCGACAATGGCGACAATTGCACCCATAGCGTTTGCTTTTACGCGGTAAAGGTAAGTGAATCCCTGAAAGGTCTACAAGAATAAAAAAGGGATACCGAAGTATGGCATCCCCTTTTCCTTAAAATTATGAAGCAAAACTATTTTTAATCATTTTGATAGAAGCTCACCGTACCGCTCACCTCATTGCTGATGACCAACAATTCTTTCCCGGTAGGGCTATCCGCTGCGTCGATGGCCAAAACGCCTTCAGGACCCACATCTCCCTCGTTTGAGAGAAGTTGTAAGAATTCTGGAAAGCTAGGATTGGTGATATCGTATACCATGATTTGGTTGTTTCTTTCCAAACCGACAAAAAGAATTTCTCGCTCTCCAATGGTTTGGATGGTCACCGCTTCAGGTTCGGCGCCTTTATCATCGCTTCGGCAGTCATCACCGTTGAATACGTCAGGAGTCAATTCCAAAGTTTTGGTAGCGATATCATTGCCACTGTCATAAACGATTTGCCCCATTCCTGACCAAATGGTAAAGGACCGTGCACCGTAGTTGTACAATTCATCAAAATCGCCATCGCCATCAATGTCTCCTAGCGTGGTGGTAGACTGAAGTCTTCCTAAGTTTTCGTCCAACTGTAATGTAGCCGCATCAGGGAAAGCGGTTTCGTCCAACACCAAATCGGCCATACGCTCTTCTTCGGAAAAACCATCATAATCACGAGCATCACCTTCATTGGCGGTCACGATATAATCCATGCCATTGACACTATAATAAGCAATCGCATCAGGTTGATAAATTCCGAAAACAGGAACGCTTCGCAACTCCTTTTTATCATCCCGGTTACTAGGGTCAATTTCATTGCCCGGTACCGCATAACTTTTGAAGCCCAAGGGCAGAATATCGGTTATCTGTTTGCTTTCCAAATCAACAACCGCAACTCCATTGTTTTCTTGTAAGGTAACCCAAGCCGTTTTGGAATCATCTGAAACGGCCACATATTCTGGCTCTACATCCATGGCCAAGGTCGCATTAGGGCCAAAAACACGGAATCCGGCAGATTCCAATCCTTCTTCCATTGCATTGAAGGCCTCAAAATCAAGGTCATATACTGTCCCTGCTTCTACAGAAATTATGCTAATGGTTCCTTTGGGGTCGATAACATAATCATCATCGGGCTCACCTTCGTTGGCCACAACCAAATACTTACCGTCAGGCGTATAGGTGACCATATCAGGCAAAGCCCCTACTTGGTATGCTGCTTTCAATTGCAAGCTTTCCGCATCGTATACTTTTACGAAACCCGGATTTTGTTTCACTTGGTCTTCCACAGCCACAGCCACCATACCGTCATACACGCTGACACTATTGGGAACTCTGCCATTCAAGTTCAAAGAACCTACATATTGGCTGGCCGAAACATCAGAAATATCAAAAACGGAAACATTCTCACTTTCGACGTTTACGACAAAAAGTCTTTTGGTTTTGGCATCGTAGCCAGCAATCTCAGCGGACTCTTCTCCCCCAACTTGAAGGGAACTAACATATTTGAAGTTTACTGAAGTGGGTACTTCATTATCTGGGTGGTCGTCTTCACCACCGCCAATAAAGTCGTCAATGGCATCGCAAGAATAGGTTAGAGATAATAGTAGAAAGGGCAATAATACTTTAAAAGTGTTCTTCATGTTGATTGGATTATTTTGACCTTGAAGGTCTTAACCGAACATGAAGTAATTGTTATTCGAACACTAAATTATGCTTTAGTTATTGTAACCAAAACGTTTAAGCTGTTGTGCATTATTGCGCCAATTTTTATTGACTTTTACGTAGAGTTCCAAATGAACCTGTTTGGCGAGAAAGGCTTCCAAGGTTTTTCGAGCTTCAACGCCCACTTTTTTCAGTGCACTTCCCTTATGTCCGATGAGAATTCCTTTTTGAGTATCGCGTTCAACCATGATGACGCATCTGATACGAACGATTTTTTCGTCCTCCTTGAATTCCTCAGTTTCCACCTCAACAGCATAGGGAATCTCCTTTTTGTACTGTAGAAGAATCTTTTCCCGGACGATTTCATTTACGAAAAAGCGTTCTGGCCGGTCCGTTAATTGGTCCTTTGGATAAAAGGCTGGTGATTCGGGAAGCAACTCCAAGATTCGATTGAAAACGGTTTCCACATTGAAGTTTTCCAAAGCAGATATGGGATAAATTTCCACATTGGGCAGAAGTTCCTGCCAGTATTGCACTTGATTTTCGAGTTCTTCTTGATGGGTTGTGTCAATTTTATTCAACAACAACATCACAGGAACTTTGCTCTGCTTTAGTTTTTCAAAGAAGGCTTCATCTTTCAGACCTTTCTCTCCGATTTCGACCATGTATAACAACACATCTGCATCGACAAAAGCAGATTTCACCGCATCCATCATAGAAGTCTGCAAATCGTACGCTGGTCGAATGATACCTGGTGTGTCTGAGAAAACTACTTGAAATTCCTCCCCATTAACAATCCCTAAAATTCGATGTCTGGTGGTTTGGGCCTTCGCCGTAATAATGGATAGGCGTTCCCCAACCAATGCGTTCATTAGGGTCGATTTTCCAACGTTCGGATTCCCGACGATATTTACGAAACCTGCTTTATGCATGGGGCTGTTTCATTTTTTGAAGATATGCTTTGGTAGCCATGTTTATTTTTGGTGCTAATAACAATACTGCAATCATATTAGGAATTACCATCAAAGCGTAGGACAAATCAATAAGGTTTTTGACCACTTCCAAAGAGGCAATTGCAGCGAACACAATCATAATCACAAAATATACATTGTACAGCTTTCCAATTTTGGCGTTGGTTAAAAAGGATAAGCATTTAACACCATAATAGGAATATGTAAATAAGGTTGATAAGGCAAAAGCGGAAACGATGACCATTAACAAGATGCCACCCCAACTTCCCAAAGAGGTGTTGAAGGCATTCAGCGTCATTACGATGCCGCTTCCTTCTTCAAGATATGCACCGCTTAAAATCAAAACTATCGCTGTGAACGTACACACCAAAATGGTATCAATAAACGGTCCTAACATGGCAACTAAACCTTCTCTAATCGGCTCATCATTTTTGGATTGGCCGTGATACATCGGCGCAGAACCTAAACCCGCTTCATTGGAAAACATGGCCCTACGCACACCAATAATAACCAACCCCCAGAAACCGCCAGTAACAATGGTCTTAAAGTTCCAAGCCTCAGTAATTATAAGTTTTAAGGAAGGTCCAACTTTAGAGGCGTTGGCAATCATGACCAAAATGACCGTCAACAAATACACAACCACCATGGTTGGCACCAGAGCCGTGGCCACTTTGGCAATATTTTTTAGTCCCCCAAAAATGACAAAAGATGAAATAATGGCAAGAACTATTCCTATTACCAATTTCCAATTGAACAGCGGGTCTGCTTCGCTCCCACCCAAAGCCACCAGACTTTCTTCTGGTTGAACGACATTCATAAAGGTTTCGGTGAACTGATTCGCGGTAAAAACCCCCAAAAAACCAAACAATCCTGCGATGCTAAAAAAGATGGCCAAAGGTTTCGCTTTTTTCCCCAACCCTTTAGTCATGTAAAACATAGGACCACCTTGCAGTTTCCCATCGGAATCTTGTCCGCGAAACATAATGGACAACCCGCAGGAATAAAACTTGATGCACATGCCTATTAAAGCGGTCATCCAAATCCAAAAAACAACACCAGGTCCACCGTCGTGAATGGCAATAGCCACTCCTGATATGTTTCCTAGACCCACAGTGGCAGCAACCGCAGCGGATAACGCTTGCAAGGAACTCACATCGCCTTTTGCTTTGTTATCGTCATACTTCCCTGCCGTAATGGCAATGGCATGCCCAAAAAACCGATAAGGCATAAACTTGGAATACACCATCAAAAACAACCCGCCGCCTATCAAAAGAATGAACATGGGCCATTCCGTAGCAGATATGGCATTGACCAAAAAATCGTTCAGTTGTTCCATGCGTCGAAGATATACAATTCAAAACAAGAGTTAGCACCCCCTCCTTGAGTATAAGAGATACTTTGACTCCACTCAACATTAGTTCGACCTATTGTTTTGAATTCGCTTCGCTTTTCAAAACAAGGTCTCACTAATTTGGAAATATGTTTAAAAGAGTTGTATATTTGCCGTCCGATATCGCGGGGTAGAGCAGTAGGTAGCTCGTCGGGCTCATAACCCGAAGGTCGCTGGTTCGAGTCCAGTCCCCGCTACAA